>Ga0157364_1004703_pt1 | contig 13699 bp, 4 predicted proteins | sample AttsexASBM2_FD_111476 | JGI IMG/M metagenome (GOLD analysis project Ga0157364, IMG submission 111476) | Fungus gardens microbial communities from leaf cutter ant in Ribeirão Preto, State of São Paulo, Brazil - Atta sexdens ASBM2 | ecosystem: Host-associated > Fungi > Mycelium > Unclassified ... | reverse complement strand
TGTCAAAATATGAAAATACTAATTAATTAAACCATCATACAAAAATATGATCAGAAATTTTTTTTTTAATTACAAAATTTTAAGAAAGCATTGATTATTACTTTTCGTTATAAATTTCACGTTATAAATATTTTCAATGTATCGGGTTGTCCGGAAAGTTCGTGCCGATTTTGAAGGAAACGCAGAAGATTTAAATTTTAGTATACATTTATTAAATTTAAATCTTTTGCGGCACGAACTTTTCGGACAACCCAATATATATACAACAGAGTTAATGAATTTGAATAAAAATCTATTTTAGATGTTTCTTATATCCTTATTACTCACATACAAAATTATTCGCGAATATAATCTGCAATGATTATACATCAAAATTATAACCATTTCCAAAAATTTGTTTTTTATGTTACTCATTTTATTTGCAATGACTAATGAATTTAAAAATGTGAATCATTTCTCAGAGAAGTATATTAACGTTTGATCAATTTACAAGACCCTCAGCCAAGAGTGTATCAATTACTAATTAAATACTAAGAGATATGTTTCGTTGGCGTCCATCTTTATTACCTACGTTATTTGTTAGCTCGTTCAAGGCACTACTGTAGTAACGATGGTGTTTCTCAGGCGAAAAAAAGAGGCCATTCAGTCGTGACTCGAGACGAAACCAAGTGTTAGATTTTTACAGCGAAAGACAGTGATAAATGAGAAGTTGACAAGAAATATGGCGTGTCAAAAAAATGATTCCTCGAGAGTGGTCTGAAAACGTCGCGAGTGGTGGGAATTTAATCTGTAATACATCTTGAAAGGTTTTTATTCAGGATTTTCAGTCGCTTACTTGTTTTTCGAGGGGCTCGACATTGTTTATCGAATATTAACACACGCAGATATATCGCGCTTGTTAGAACGTGTGGAAAGAAAGAGTAAAAGAACGGTTACGGGATATACCCTGGATTAGTAGTTGGAGAACCCAGATCGAGTTCTACGAGCGAAAGTGACTCGAGGCGCGAGAATTATCATGTGCACTTACGCATACATAAACATATTTTTCTTGCTATTATTCGTAGAAAATATATGTTTCAGAGAAAAGGAAATAATAAATTGCAAATTATAATAACTATGTTAAACAATCATAATTCTTGATCTACTTTGTTACATAGATACTTATGTACTTAATGCTTATTTTTTGTGATTATTTTTTGTGACACAAAATAAAATACGAATTTTTTCGCGACTAATATATAAATAATTTGAGGTACACATATTTTATTATTGCATAATATATCGAATTTTTCCGAAGTATCATAAAGTTTAGAAACTCTATGCAGATTGGCTGCTGCAACAATTTAGATGGTTAAATATAGCATTTTTAATTGGCTGTAGCAACTAATTTTTGGTTGCATTAGCCTATATCGAAAAATGCTATGCCATATTCAGTCAAATTTTTCTTTCAGTGTAATTATTTCGAATAGTTATTGTTAGTCTAAAGCGTTAAATGTGCGCATTTAAACAATCTCGCCACACATATGACTAAGAGAATTCCCTGAGACAGCAGGATAGCCCCTATTTCCAAGTTGATTCAGAGGGACAGCTTTTAGCCCGACGCCGCTTTAATTATGTATTTTGCCACGGAGGGAGAAACAGCATTTCAAGAGTTACGATCGCACCATGCATGATTCATCGTTTATTTGGTTCACCGTTGTATATGCCGCCATTTATTCGTCGGACTGGGTAATACGTGCAAGTGCACGCTCTATTTCTTATCGTCTCGTTTTCTATCGCATGACGCACGCATAAGGGATATGAAGGCTCCCTCCGAAGAGGAGCGGAACCGGTATACAAGTAAGGAGAAAGGCGTTTGACCGTAAGCTCCTGGAACAAATAATATCGATATAAGGCACTTTATTATCGCCACCGTTACTTTTGCTGACCTTGTTGGCAGTACATGATGAATGTTCTTAGCCCCATATATATATATATATATGTGTGTGTGTGTGTGTGTGTGTGTGTGTGTGTGTGTGTGTGTACGCCATATGATTTTTTGGCGTATTTTGAAATAACAATTTATTATCGTCATATTCGTGATCGTGTCAATTCACAAAATATTCAGTCTCTATCTTTAACGATGACATTACTCTGCAATGGAATATTATCAAACGGATCTTTTACAGCGATTTTTTTAACTTTTCAACTCCCACAAATGAGCCCTATAAATGATCTTTTCAGAATAATTCTGTCAGAAAATTCTGATAATTTTTGTACAATAGATTTTTATGATTAATTTTTAATTATAAGTTTTTGTCTGTTTTGTGAGACAAATAAATGCACAATATATACAATTAGCATAAAAATGTATAACTTATTTATTCGGGGTGAGCCATTAGTCCCTCTTGGAAATATTACTTTATAACTACTTTAAAGATTTAACTTTTATTTATTATTAAAAAATTAATATAAATTTAATAACATTCAAGTTATTTGCAGAATTGTGCAATAACAAGAGGTAGAATATACAAGAATTGTAATAACTGTTTCATTATTATAATTACAATTAAAAAAAAATATTATATCGATATAAATAAGAATAAATGGCGTTGGATTATATTTATGCATTGATATGTTTATTTACCATTTTAATATAATTTTTAAGATTGATTTTAAGCTTGACCTCCAAACATGCTGTTACAGAAAATTTGTTTTGAAAAACTATAACTAATGCTCGCTTTACTTTGAAACTTGGAAACATATGGAAAATTAATATAGGAATTGCAAGATTAAAAAATTATAATTATTATATATAGTAAATGTTCACAAATAATAAATCAGTTTGCTTCATCACAGGTTTTTCAATATCATGACGCGACGTCATAAACGCGAACGAAGAAATTTAATTCGTGATGTCTCTCATGTCTAGTCATTTAATCATGAATGTGCCACAAAACATCGCAGCTGGCAATCTCGTTACGCGACCGTGAAGAATCTAAGAAGGCTAAGTTTAACAGCCAGTTAATTAGATTTGTAATTAATAGAAGCACGCGGGCTCGTTCCGCTAACGAATAAACAGACAGAGTGAGAGACTGCAAACATTTTTTAATGCGACTTTTCCTAGATGCATATGACGATCCACTTTCCCAGCTGAACGCACCGCCGAACTTTTTACGAGGGAAACCCGATATAATTTAATAACGCTAATCTCGCTGTATACGTGTATTATTCATTCATCGCCTTTTACAACGTTCACGCGCTGCTTTTACCGGATGTCCCACTTTTGTTGCTACTGTTGTACTTTTGCACGTTGCACTCGCTGTGCAGTTTCATTCACGGACGCACGGAGTAATGCATAATTTTTAACATAATTTTTTCCTCGATCGAAAATATTATATGAGATTACAGAGATAACATACAATAAGAACGCAGTTCCATGATTTAAAAGTACAAGAATAAACGTGTTATTTTTAAATATAACATTACTTTTTTTTTTTACTTTTAAGTATTAGCTTAATGATGAATGTTTTTAATAGGATTTGTCATCAGGAGTAATTTAAATTACAAAGAAGACTACAGTTTACAACACACATATGATTCTTTACTATTTCCTGTCAGAAAACAGAGGCAAATATTTCTTTGAAAATTGCATATTGATGATAAATCTTCCCCGAGATGTTTGTGAGGGTACGAAGAAAAAAATATTGGTTTTGGGGAAACTCCGAAAATTGCGTTAGGGGAAGAACTTTAAGTAAGCCTCCAAGAGCTTGATATAATGCTTGATGGAAAAGAATGGCAAGAATATAGATAAAGAAAGTTTATTTTTACAGAAACGCAGATATATGGCATAAGCGTATAAATCGAAAACTTAATTATTGTAGATGCATGTTTTCATACCTGCATGTTTTAATCAAATTGAACAATGAAGATAGACCAAAAAATACGTACTTAAATACAAATAAGAGAGAAGAATACCATTAATTCTAGTCGGATTTTTAGTCAAAGTCAATCTTGGAAACAAAGGTACTTTGTTAGTAACGTTTATGTAAATATACAAATACAATTGTCAGATTAGGTTACCACTATTCCTACCTAATAGTGGATCTGGGTATTAAAATATGATTGTCTCTTAATCATTACTTCAAATATGTTAATTTTCATTAATAAAAGTGGAAATTGTTTTCTGCTCTTGAACCTATTAACATAAAATAAACTGACACACGGGGAGAATTTTTTATTACATTTACTAAAAAATTCACTAGAAATTTTATCATGTTTAGTGATAAATGTGAGACAATTTGATAATCTGTTAAATATCATCGTAATGATAGGAATTTCTGAAACATACACAAACAATATTTTATAAACTACGTAATAAAACTTATCAAGCAAATTGTAAATTGTTTTAATATAAAATATTTACACTTCGTAAAATTTACACATTACATTTTAATACAGATTAGCTGCCATTATATTATAATATTTTAGAATATAACTTCTTGGAACTATTAAGATTCCTGAACTATTTTTGCATACAACTAGTGCAATTAAAAACTGTATTGTTAAAGTACATCTTTCAGTTACATTCTTCGTCAAATACATTTTTAGGATCAGAGTGAATAATCTCATAATGCTACGTCTTTTATTCTGGGTGGTTTTTTAAATGCAAGAAATTAAACTCCATCTGCATCCATCCACAGAATATTGTTCGCTGGTGAACGACTTTAATAATGTTTTAGTAAAGATAAATACGTCATCTTAGCTGATCAATTGTCACGCTGCTTGATAAAATTATCATAAACGATCAGATCAGGTTGAAGCTATGCTGTAAGTTTTCTATGAAATATTTTATACGAGATATTTTATCACTACTTGGCATCTATTCTATTTAAAACAATAAAGAATCATAACTGTTTAACATATTTTTAAATCATTGCAATTTTATTACGCCTTTAGTAACATAAATTAAGCATATTTTGTATTTTATTGTGGAAATATTAATAAATCAGAAAGAATTATAATATATAAAATTTTTTGAAATATTGTGTTATCCCACAATTATCACAATTTTCAGGTAAATTCCAGAAAATTCCAGAAAATTCTCTTGTACTGTCGGCAAAGTAATTAATACAATTAAGGAATCATTGAAATATAAAGTAGAAAAAAAATTCGATTAAAGTCGACATCTATATTAAAATATTAAACCTCTAGTATTAATAATATACATATTTAAAAATACTGTCATTTTCTTTTTAATATTTATATATTAGAAGAATTTTATTTGCGAGGAATTTAAATCAGGACGTTGCGATAAGTGATTTTCTAGAAAATCACGGCGTTTCTGACCTAGTAATTAAATTTCTCTCTAATAAAGTCTCAGCTAGATGACATCGAAGGATCGGTTTCTGGTTTGTGACGGAGAAAAAGGGACAGTCAGGGTCGTTACTCTCGGCGGATGACGAGGCAGGAGTTCACGGGTCTTCGTCGGAGTAAACGTGACTCATCCGTGCGCCCTAAGGAGGGAACTAAGAAACGTAGTGAGGAGGAAAGCAATGTTCTCTATGTCGAAGCTGACTCGAGAGTACATCCGGACGCGAAAGTCGATTCACGCTCTTGGATTGCGGTAAGAACATGATCATGGCAAATCGAGTGTTTCGTTTCGCGTAGTATCTTCGATACTGCGAGAATTACTATAAACGAAATATACCAGGTGTTTTCAACATCCTGTACATAATGAAATACACGGATTCCTGATGGATTTATATTTTCCTGTCAGTGAAATTTGTGATAAAATTGGTTACTCGCACTAAAAAAAGAGTCTGATTATAGCCACTAAACGTTGAGTGAAACAATTTCAACCGAATGTTCAGATAATATAAACGTAATTTTACTTTTACAAATATTTAGTGAGTAATATTAGTAAATAAATATTAGTAATATAGTAATATTAGTAAATATTATTCACTAAATATTTGTAAAGGTAAAATTACGTTTATATTATCTGAATATTCGATTGAAATTATTAGTAATATTACCGTTTGGTAATATTTACTAAATACATGTAAAAATAAAATTATGTTTAATTATCTGAACATTTGATTGAAATTATTTCACTCAACATGGTAACTATAACTCTCTTTTTAATGCAGATATACTATTAGATATCAAAGAAGCAGTGTATGTACAATACTTTAAATTAAATAACATTTTGTTTAACTTCCATGATGTATGTAAATCAGAATGTAAATCAAGCCATTTCCGTAGTTAGTTTCAAAGCAAATAACGTCTATATTAACATGTATGCATTTAGCAAATTAATAAATTTGAATCAAATTTAATACATTTTAAGTTAAATAATTGTTTAACGCTATATTGAATAGAGGTAGATCATAGAAATAAAATAAATCAAATTATATAAATTGACATTATAAATTTAATAGTGTTTAAAAATTTTATTTTAACTTCCGTGTATCAAACTTTGAATAAACGTTAGTACATATTTTAAGAGTAATCTTTAATTTAATATGTTTTATCATCATAATATTCGAGATCTAGCCGCATTTTATAATGCTACATATATTGAAAATATCATGAAAAATCACAATCAAAGCAATAACGTGATATAAATCAACTATGTCATGCTATTTCTGAGATTCAATAGCATCATCTTTCTAAATAAACTATCAGAAGGGTACATCGGATCGATTCGGTGAATTATGCAGATGCAACGAGAAAGGGGAGTGGTTGATAGGATGCAGCATCGATAGGATGACGCTCGCACAAACAAGGTGCGACAAAGCTCGAAAAAAGTTTAACTCTAACGGTAGTGAGCCACAGAACTATAGGGACATTCATCTAGTCATGACCCGTGCCATAAAGTAGCTTTTAAAGTGATCGAAAGGGAGATCGGAAGGGCGGTCACAGTTGTGCTGTCACAATGGGATACATTTTTGCGGATTAAGGCGCTTTTTATATGCTCATTGTTCACAAATCACGCCCAGCCATCTCTGTGCGTACACATAGGTGACGAAGGCAATTATGTAGGTCGCGCGACTCTTTTCCGTGAATGAAAATCCCAACAATGGAGGTTGATCCTTATCGAGTAACGTAATTATGCAAATTAATGCGGAGGATCATTTCGAGCCGCAAATTTCAGACAAGTCAGATGTGTGTGATTTGAAGCAGACAAAGGTGTAAAATGTCACGTTTCTCATATCTCGCGACAATAAGCTTTCCAGAAGTTACAGAAATCGACAGTGGGTATTTTACACTGGATATTTTTATATGTTTCTTCTTTTTTTAATAATCAATGGAGATTAGATCTTTCATTATTAAATAAAAAATTATTGAAATACTTTGTCAAGATTATATTCATCTTACTTCATACTTTTGTTGCATCATATTTCAGTTATAATTACAAATAATAAACGTTCTTTCTCTCTCTCTTTCTCTCTCTCTCTCTCTCTCTCTCTCTCTCTCTTTCTCTCTTCTCCCTCCCTTTGTCTACCGATGTTTCAATTTAGCATACTTTATAATAAAAATCGTTTCTTATTGATGGTTCTTAAATTCTAACTAATTGAAAATATGTATAAGTTTTAATTTTTTTCAGAAATTTATATATTGTTATAATTTCCCTAAGAAATATTTTGTCATTTTCAAAAAGAAGCTCTTTCTAAATGAATGGAGAATACACTTAATAATTAAATTAATTAAAATTGAACATTCATTGATCAGAATCATTGATAATAATGAAGAAAGCGGTATTCGGACAAACGATGTAATTATCTTACAAATTGTCAAATAATGATATTAATTCTGCCACATTTGGCAGGAATGGAAATTCCATGGTTTTGCCAAGACGGAAACATTCGTCTCGTCGCTTCTGCGGTTTGCAATTCTCACGACGAGATGAAACGTTGTGCTGCAACGCTCTCGAATGTAGAAAAGCAAACCGTACGATAACAACAGCTGAAAAATTCAACCTCAAACTTAATTAACTATCAATAACTACGTTCATGTATCAAATTATGATTCTCTCATTGTTGAAAATAGGTTATACAAAATTTTTCACTAGTAGCAATTCCGTTACAACAATTTTTTAACAGCATATGTTTTATGCACTGTTCAAATTTAATTATCGTTTTTAATATAAAATAACGACATATTTAGTAGGAGCAATGGCGATTTACTTTAGATTAAATTTGACACTAGATTTAAGTGTGTGTGCATATTATTTATCTTCTATTAAGAGATTATAAGAGAAAACTATAATTTTATGAGACTATACAGAAATTGGAAATTACATAATTTTTATTGTAATGAAATATTTATAGTGAATGTTTAATTAATACATCTTATACTGTTAGAAATGTTCTTAAATTTTATTAACATTTAAGCTACACAATTTGAATTTAATTTCATGGCATTACATTAAATTTAATGTATTTTTCATGAAAATTTATGAAATTTCATGTACTTTTCATAAAATTTTATTAAAAGTATATTAAAATTTCATAAATTTAATGTACACGTTCATTTCATTTAAGTAACTATTGTAACTTAATTTTCAGTTAAATCATTCATTACTTTTAATTTCGTTCACAACCACGAACTTCATTTACATGTAAAGAAAGCTGATGTTTACATTTCTAACAGTGTAGCTTTTGTGCGCGCGCGCGTGTGTGCGTGTGTGTATGTGTGTAAGAGAAAGAAAAATAAAAAGTAAGTTTGTAAATTATATAAAATCTTTAACGAAAAAAATTAAACGGTGAATAGTGATTGATGATATTGACCTAAAAACGTGGTTAAGTTAAAATATTCTCCAAAAAAAATGATAACGTTTCAAATAATTACAATTCTCATGATATTGCGTGTCGATTCGGAGGTCGTGACTCACTTGAAAAAAATGATGACGGCATTGTGTAATGCGATGATCGCGAAAGTAGAAAGTATGACGCGTTGATTAATGACAATCGTGTGATTAATTGCGCTAATAATAAGTTATACGCGCACGCATCCCTAATCAGCTGTTGTAATTAATCGGCGAGTTCGTTACTCCAAGTAAATTCTGCAAGTAAATTCACGTGTTTCTAGTATATATACATGTTAATCACTTAAATTCATAATGTTAAATTATATCCAAGAGTTGTTTTTAAGCAATGATAACTTATTTCTACAGATTATCACTGCTCTTTTTCGATGCATTGCACTGTTATAAATAAAATGTTAAACTTGAAGGTGTATTGGGCTTCCTGAGACATGCAAAAATGTTAAAATTAACATTTTTGTATAAAAAATTTTATTGTTTACAGTATATATGTCCTTAATTTAAACCATTAAAACTGAAAAAAATAAGTTAAACAATTTAAACTTGAAAAAATGTTAATTAAATTTTACTCTTTAGCTTATTATTTACTAAGTGCATAGATTAATATGATTTGTTTTGAAACTAATTACAGAAATAGATTAATACATTTTGCATATATGAAAATTAAAAGTAACAAAATGTTATTTAATTTAAGGGATTGAGTTGTTATTATTCCTTTGAAATCTAACAGTGACGCATATGTTTTATTTTATGTTATTTCGCGTACAACATCATTCGGAATATGGCTTTGCGCAATCAAAATATGAAAATAATAATAATTATAGACTCACAAAAAAAGACTATGTATAATTTTCAATTATTTTTTATTATTAAAAAATTATTTGTCAAAGTTAAGACGCTATAAAAAGCTGTAGCTATTGTTTAATTATAAGTAAAGAAAAACAAATAAGTCATCATTTGAAAAGTTTTTCTTGCAATTACTATTTTTAAAACAAATGATGACATAACAACAAAAAAGGTAAGCACTATTACAAATTCAATAAATGAGAATAGTTAATTAATTAATTCTGTAATCTCTCATTGTAATCAGATTTCGTAATACCTGCAGATTTTTTTTTCTAGTGGACCGTGCTTCCTTTTCAGTCAAGGCGACATGTAAATTTTACCAGCTTCACCCCCGCGCAATTTAACGCTCAATTCTGCCGCTGACCTCGTAGCAAATTGCTATCTCAATTGATCGTGTCCTCGACAATGCATTTGTGCCGACCGTTACTTAATGGCATTTGATGCATTGTAGGACATGTGTATCGGCACTTTTCTGCGGAATCCACTGCAACCCGACATACGCCCGTCACGCATTTGCCTGATGTCACTTCCGGCAGCTCCATTCAAACCACGCAAGGAAATGAGGTAGGTTCTTGCCAATTACGCCGATTGGATACGGCTTGTCAATATTTCGGAGCAATAAAATAAACTGTTTTATAAAACAGTTCGGTTCTCTCTAAAGAAATCAATTTTTAAATAACATGCGTACATATACATATCTTTTTCACGATCATTTTCCAAGTATTCAATATCTCAATTGATCCATTTTATATAAATTCTGTTTTTTTAATACCAAGCAATAAACAAAATTAATTTATAACGCAGTGCATCAGTCATTACAATGTTTCCCAGATTACTGCCTATCGTTGCGTCATGTCCGGTAAACCGCTTTGAACTTGATAATGTTAGTTGCTGCTCCATGAAAACGCAAAGTGGATCATTTAGAAACGAGATAGAAAAATGTGTCGCAGATACATGCAATCGCATCATATCGCCGGCGATATGTTTTAGTGTGATCCTCTTTCCAGTGCGAATAATGCTTCAGTTCACTGACACATATCACAGACACTAGATGTATTAAATTAATTACTTCATGTAGCAAGTTTTCAAAATTTTGTGGACTAATATTGCAAAAATAATAAACTGTAAATTTCACAACAATGAATAATATTTTACAAAAAAAGAAGGAAGTTACATTGATACAAAGTTAATTTAAATTAATTTTTGCTTGTTTCTAGGCTTCATTTTTATTCTTATATTGTAGTATAATTCTTATAAATCATTCACTAAAAGGATATATTTGTTATTTTTAAATAAAAAATATTATATAATTATTAAATAAATTGTAAGTTAAAAGAAATTTATTAAATAAACAATGCGACGATTGACTTTTAGATCGCTTTATTTGTCTGCGTTGCAATGCGTCTACCTTCCCCTATTGACGTTGGAAAACTAAAGTGCAGCAACTGGGAAATTAGCATATTTATTGTCGAGTTGTATGGCTTAGACGTAAGAGTAAACGAGGGATTCTACTACGCGTCACGGGATTTCTATCTTCCAAGGGAAAGGAATAGTCACATTTGCATATGTCAACCTCGTTTTCACGCCTCTGTCAATCATTTTCCGTTGAATTCTCCACGTGGGACGTTCTATACGGAAAACGTTTATAGCGGATGATGCTTTCCTGACAGTCATTCAACATTAATTAGTCAACTTTGATCTTTAATGTTTGTATGTGCAATCGATAAACAAGACGCTAAATACAACTGGCACATGTTGATTCGCTGTGCCGATCAGAGTTCAGTAGGCCGATCGCAGTATCGAATGTATGGAAAATCGCGTGTCGGAGAGAAACACATGTGTAGCGAAATGATCAGCTTGAGTGACGTTCGAACATGCGTATTTACCGCATAGGGGAAACCGGAGTCAGTTGACTATAAAGGTGAGTAGAATAAGCGAGGCTACGTTAAAAACAAAACACGCGAATCACGCGTAAATGTGTCTGAGAACGCAGCGATTGCCGCTCAGCTTGCTGTAACATCTCGTTGCGAACACATCTATGATAGAAGTTACGCTACAATTTTAAAAAATCGTACACCTAAATAAATATCTTTATTCTTAAAATTTTCGTTTTACAATCGTATGATTGTCTGAAATATTTAATTTCTATTTATATAGTAAGCGTAGTTCTTACTTAATAAAGTACAACAGATTGTTTTGTTTACACGTCCTTGTTATCGTGTATTGTTAATGTTCTTAAAAAATAAATGGATAGGGACAGTAGATTAATCACAGCATGGAATTGCAAGACTTTTTTAGTGACGACTTTTATAGTACTTACTCAAAATTTTATTCCTTTAAAGAGATTTACCTGAGTGATAAATGTCATAAATTTAATTTCTTCATGTTTAAATTATATTTTTATAAAAGTTTTATTAATATGTATGCCAAAGATGTAGCTTAAAATTAATCTTTATTTTAATAATCTTAGTTTAATTATCCCTGTTCCCTGGGGTTAGTCGAATCAGATGGAATGTATTAGAAAAATACATTTTTTTTTCATATTAGTTACCTCTTATTATTAAAATATTATTAAGTAATCAAATATATAGTAACTGGTATAAAATTCATTTTTTCGATAAATCTCTTAATTTCTTCTGTAAAAATTCGGAACTAAAAAATGAATCTATTAACCCCGATCTCCCCTACACACTTCTGTATTTACAAGATTTGCTAGAACGACTGAGACGTATCAAAATACCATACATAAATAACACAGATAAATTTGATAAATAATAAAATAATATGATGTTAAAAAATAGGAATACAATAAATATAGTTATGCTTACCATTACAGTTTCATAAATTAATGACATCGCCACAATTAAATTAATTTTTTATATATAAATGTAAAAATATAATCTTCTAAAAATAAATTTGATAGCTGGATGATAATGAAGTCGAGCTATGTGGAGTTCAATCAATTGTTGCAGGTCGTATCGATTCGCGCCGCGATACATAGGGAACAGAAATATATCTCTGCGGTATATCGATAATTTACAAGCATCGTTTTCTCACCTGAAATAAAGAGAGCTGTTTTAATCCGTGACCTTTCTCGATAACTGTTTTAACCACGCCCTATATTTCCACGACGTTAGCGAAATCCTTCAGTATAGCGCTTGATTTAAGATTTGCTCAATGAATCGAACTAAATCGATCATGACTATCACATATTTCTCCCCAGTTGATTTTATCTACCGTCTATTTAAATAATGCATGTCCATCTCACGTCAGCAGTCACGCTTTTACATTTTAGATTCCTATAGACATCATATTTTTGCTTACGTACTTTTATTATATAATATAAATAATTAATAATATGTTATTTTCCTTCCAAAGAAAAGCTTTGAAGACATTTAAAGTCTCAATAAAAGGAATTGATACATAAGATTGGTAAACATCCATCATAATCCATATAACAAACTTTCGATGAAAGAAGAATGCTACTATTGTTCTGTACCGTTCGTGATAATTTTTCTATTGTACAAGAAATTCTTTCGTTTAGTTCCTTGGGTATATAACTGCGATAAAAAAATTGGCAAATAATCGGGTATTAAAAAATAACAGGTTTCGTTACCGACTTTTGACATGCACAACAGTATTTTCGATCACTCGTTGTTCTCACGCACCAACCACCACCGCCGCGAGGCGAAAGGAAAGAAATCCGCTCACTTCGTGTAATTACGGTCTGTCGACTGTTAGCTTGCCTTGACTTAACAGAACTTTGCTCTAACATTGAGTTGCGATGTGAATCGGTTATAAATTATATAAATACATATAACGAGATTCCAGTGTGTTGTTGATATCTATCGATAAAAAGTAAGAAATGTAAAGATATGTAAAACTCATAAGCAATTGGATATCAATAAAATATGAAAACTTTTTCTGGACATTATTATTTTTACCTACTTTTTTTGCAATATTTATTGTTAAAAATCTTTAGTACAACATTTTATGTCCAGCTTCCACATTAAGTATAATTTTTTAATATTCGTTATTCTATAC
>Ga0157364_1004702_pt1 | contig 13700 bp, 8 predicted proteins | sample AttsexASBM2_FD_111476 | JGI IMG/M metagenome (GOLD analysis project Ga0157364, IMG submission 111476) | Fungus gardens microbial communities from leaf cutter ant in Ribeirão Preto, State of São Paulo, Brazil - Atta sexdens ASBM2 | ecosystem: Host-associated > Fungi > Mycelium > Unclassified ... | reverse complement strand
TCTACACTGAGAAACAAAAATTGTTCATTAATTTAATTAATTTAGTCAAACATATTATATTTGATTTAAATACATTGTATACATTCTTCAAAGAAAGAAATAAAGAACTAAATTTATTTAGTCGAATGAAACGATTTTTTTCTCACTGCAGCTAAATTTTTATAACTTCTGCAAAATTATTCTTTTCGTGTAACTTTCGTGAATACATTAATGTGTACAATAAATATCGCCGATACTTATGAAGAAACTTATACATCTTTCTTCTTTTTTTTTTTCATTTCTTCTCAGATATTGGAGAAAAGCTAATGGCGTAACGTTATCTCTTTCCGCCAAAGACCGCGGATTAAATGTAGCGTATCAGCTCGAGTCGGCCGTGAAAGTCTGGAATAAGTGAGCAGGATTAATTAAGACTAGCGCACAAACGCGACCCAACATAATCGGCTGACGTTAACTCCGTGCCTTAATTCCGGTGCCGTAAACTGTTCTTCGCAGCGTCGTGAAAGGTAATGCGAGATACGTGACGTCGTTGATCACGCGTCGAAACGCTATAGATCTCACTCTCTCTCTCTCTCTCTCCCTCTCTCTATCCTGCGTCCTCTCTCGGCCATTACGAGGCGAATTTTGCAGCTGACGCTGGATTAAGAACTCGAACGTATGAAAAACTCCTTGCACTTACCGAATATATAATTTCAATGTTGACCCAGGCGCATTTACGAGATCACGTATATATGTTTGGATAACGGATGCTGAGATTAATTCATAACCCGTACTTCCATCCTGCTACTTGATTAGTTTTCCGATAAACGATTAATCCCGTAGCGAGTGATATATGTATCACGATTACCGACATCCGAAACCGACGCTCCTAATAAAATCTCCTTTCATAAAAATATTCGTATGCGATGACATGTAATAACTGATCTTTCTTGGATCTATCGTATGCGATGATATGCAATAATTGGTCTTTCTTGGACCGTAATAGCTGACACTACAACTAATCTTAGAATGTGCCATCATAAATAGCTTTGCTTCTACGTATGATCGATTTTATACAGTTTAAATTTAAATTCGATTTCACAGAGTGAACATAACATAATCTTAAGTATTCTTGAGAGAAATTTACTCTCGTCTCATTTTAATAGTGTCGAGTTAGGATAATCGATATTTGTTCTAGTTTCGAAAAATGAAACATGCAATGTTGCGCATGAAATTAAAAATATGTATAAATGCACAGGACACAAAACTTTCAAATTACGTTACAATTTAATGTAATGTCCAGGTCGAAATATAAAATGTTAAAATGCAATATATATAATTTAAATATTTCACAGGTCATATGTCATACATTTTACTGGCGATGCTTTTTTGTGCATGATAACTTGGTTTGCCAGAAATGTTTTGATTTAGTTTTTCGCAGCAATCAAAAATTGCGGAAAATTCTGAAATGTTTGGCATGGAAACGAAACGGAAATTGTTGCCGATACTGCCACACGGGAGAATACCTCTATATTCTCTCCCACGTTGCATCAATTATGTCATCGTCGGAAGATCATCAGCTTTCGTTAAAAGCCGTTCTGTTATTAAAATCCATGGATGCAACGCTTTTCGAGAGTAAGATTGATGCGGCAGGAGTGAAACGAGATTAAAGAGAAAACGTTCTGATCCTTGTCGAAAATCTCACGGGGATCCTTCCGCCTTCGCCACGAATCTTTTATCTTCTATGAGGCATCTCGCCCACCGCGCATCGGTCGGAGGTGTAATTTCTGAAATTCTGTGCGATTGTTGCTATGTTTATGTGCACGAACCTGCATTCCAACGCCCGCCTGGTTAATCGGCCATTGTGAAAATTAGACAGAAAACTTAATTATAAGATTCCTGATTGGTTGGATCCTCTGGAGGCTCACTTCGCAGAAAAGACCGGGATATCTCAGTCGGATTCTCAGCACGATAACAACATTTGGAATTACACGCAATGCCGTTCTCTTCTCGCGATACTGTTTGTGTTTCTGAATAAATGTATCATCCTTGAAGTGAATTGTTATAGTTTATCGCTTTTATGATATAAAAACCGAACATAATGTAAATATCTGATTTACTTTTTATTTTTAATCCTCTGTAATTTGGATCTTTTTTAGCACAAATTTCATTTTTGCTCAAATTTTAATTTTTATTAAATAAAGATTTTGACATTTAAAAATTAAAAAACTGATAATGTAATAAAGATTTTGAAAAGTAACTCTAAATTTTTTTTAAAGCCCACACTGAGAAAAATTTCTAGTTGAAAATGAACAAATTAGAAGATTTTGGCAGTTGAATAAAGAAGAACGAACTAAATTGTCGGGAATCATCAACTTGGAATTTGCGTTATTTATGTAACTTCGATTTATATGTTGTATTGATAAGGACTCGAAATAAAGGTTGAAAGTTGAAACGTATATTTTATTCGTTCTGTTACATTCACACGAAAATAAAGAATTTTCTGCATCTGAACAGTTGATATAGGCTCTGATGGGCTTTTTTACATTTTTAACTGATAGACTCTGATTATATTAGCCAGAATTCTATTTCAATTAGAATTATAATAGATTCAACCAGAAAATATTTTCAACCAGGATTCCGATTAATGTAATCAGACTCTTTTTCTAGTATATAGGAATAGTGAAAAAAACTTGAACTAGACAAAAAGTTATTTTACCCACATTGGCTAAAATAACTGCAGACAGAGGATTAAAATTAGAGAGATTGCACTGATATACCTTTTACGTTTTAAATAACCAACAACTTAATCAAATATTTATTAAACTGGTTCCTGTAGCAATTAGTGAATATTTCTGCAAAATATAACTAAGGCCAAATTTTTCTCCACCGGTACTTTAACGTGGTATAGAGATACATGAATTATATGACGGACCATATCGCTTCCCTGTTTGCACATGTAGTGTCAACCTTCTGAATAAACAAGATCTTTTAATTAAGCGCGCTTGTGAGAACCACATCCTCGTTGCGGACTCTCAAAGACGTTGCCGTAGACGCGACTACGCGCTGTTATCCTGTAGAATGATTTAAAACCGAAGTACAAAGAAAAGCACGGATGGCGCGTTGAGTGGAACATGACGCGGAGTTGGCCAATTTCACAGCTGCCAAAAAAGACCAAGTCAAAAATTACGCGCAGGAAACTCCGGGGGACGCATAGCGAGGGAAAACTCGCTCGTGTGGCAAAGGCTAACGGCGCTCTTAACGTCGTAACGAACAGCCATAAAAGGATACGAAGGGCCGTTGGTACCGAAACGCGAGGCGATCGGCTGGACCGAGAACGTGGCCGAGATTTATTGGCCACGATACGATTTATTTGACGCGTTTAAATGCCTACTTTATCGTGCTGGCCGATGGGGCGCATATACACATACACAAGCACATATACAGCATTTCTAGTTTCGTTCGGTCCCATCCTCGCTTTTACTCCTTTTTCCATTCTCAATGGTTTGGCGCGTCGTCCGTCGGCCGAGATTTTCAAGGTGTTTTCGCACGAACGATGCCGCGCCGCGCCGATGTGGTGGCGTAACCAACGTGTAAAATTCACTGGAGTGTTATGGCGCTTTTCTCTAAAAAAAAATCTTTTCCAACGTGATTCAGAAATTTTTGGTATTCTCCACAGGCACTCCACTTTCACACCGCTAATACTTGTGGACTGATAAGTCGAAGAATAATTGTTTTAATCCCCTAAGCATTATATCCATAATATGACGCGGAAAAAATTTCCAATTTTATTTCTCTCTAAAATAAAAAACAAACATTTTATTCATATAACGGTATACTACTTGTATAAGTTAATCAACGTATGTTGTGTGTGCGTTTAATCTTGAAATTCTAAAGCCATTGAACATTTTATTTTTCGTGCATTTTTTGTAATTTTCTTCTCGACTCACTAAGTGATTAAAGCTGTCCTTTATTCATAGTTTCAGATAATTTTCGAGAGGATAAAGAGGATTGAGATAAAGAGAATTAAGAGCTTCTAAGAGATTTCATCTCTCTAGAGGCGAATTGCTCGATTCAGAAGAGCCTTCGGAAGATTTGTTAAAGCAAAAGCTCGTCTCGCCATAGCCCTCCCATACGTTTCTCCGAACCGTTTGAAACGCGTACGTGATACCCGCGATTTAAGGGGCTAGAGAAATGTGATAAACGTTCGTACGAGGTCGAACGTTTATCTAACTGTCACGTCGAGCGGCGGGCACCGGTTTATGTCCGGTTGTGACTTTTCCCGATCATCGACTCTCACCGACTTTATTATCAGCGCGCGGCACTAAATGCACCGGCCAAAAATCGATGATGCGATAAGCCAACTTGACCAGATTCGTTTGCATATCTGCGGCACGGAATGGCCAAGCGGGCGGCGTTAACAGCCGTCGCGCGAACATATTAATCCGTATATTAACTCTTCGGTATTGCCGCGCGCGGAAAAATGTTCAGCGGAACACTGAATCATAGCCGGACCGGCGTTTTAATCTCCTTTATATTATGCCCGCGTTGCCCGGGTGTGTAGATATCAGGTTTAATCTTTGAACAAATGTGAACAAAAAATATTATATTAAGAAATACTTTTATCAGAGACTCATGCTTATTTATTAACTACTATTTCTTGCAATATCTTTACTTCATTGGCAGGTCATTCGTGAGACCATTTTAAATACAATGTAATTATTAGGATTAACCCTCTGAAGCTGGGTCTATTCAGTTTATTGGACTGACTCAATTATAAATCTCTTTAAAAATGTCGAACAATTCAATTTTCTTTATGGTACATATTACATTATATATGGTACATATTACATACAGCTGCAAATTTGAATTATACTTATTCTTATTATAAAATATTCATATTCATTCTTTTTTTGATACTGTGAAATTAATTAACTTCTTTTAATTAATATAAATTAAATGAGTCTTAGTGTTAGTAATTCAGGATTGTCACAAATTCCTCATCCTAAAATTTTATAACTTTCTTGATTTCCAGACAAAATTTCATTATTTTTTCTTCACTTTCAATAATATTTTAAAATTTTATGTATTTTCAGTCTGATTTGGAAACCGTTAAATATTTTTTGTTGGTAGATTAATTTAACATAACAGTATTAATTACTATTAATGTTGTTGACTCTTTGCATTTTTAATTATTAAATTGATAGTAATCCATAAAAACTGCATATAAATGTAATGTATATTAAACGTATATTAAACTTTTATAAAGTTAAGAATATTAAATTCTTAGAAAATTTTGTAAAATTTTTGGACCTTTTCCTTATTTCTCTTAACCCTTTTCGATTTCCCTAACAATTAATTTCCCTAATTTTTATGGTAATCCTGTAATTTGTGCTACAAATTTCAGCTGCAGAGGGTTAATATTCAAGTGCAGAATATAATTTTTTAACTGTAAATTATATGATTATTAATATTTTAATACAAAATTCAAAATATACTGGCAACCTCGATTTGCCATATCACTATCATTAATCTAATGCACCTTGCGGTCATATTACGCTGTAGCATGCACCGCCGCTGGTTTTGCTCGCGTAAATTCCAAATAGTACGCGCGCGCGCATCTCATCAGTTCGATCCAGTGATTTATTAGTGGCATATTAGAAATATATCACGTATTTCGCGACACGACGAAGATATACCATCTTTAACGTATACATCCCTAATACGATTCGACAGAATTGTTGAAATTAATTTTCTGGGCTTTTATCATGTCTTACAACACCGTTTCGCGATGTGATTTATTTTCATTCCGTCGGTGAATCTCATTTGCCGAGATAAGGCAATAAAGCCCGGCCATTATCGTCGATCTTATTATTCCGCCAGAGGAAACTCACTTCCATATTTTGAATACGACAAATCAGTTCTTTCTTTCTCTTTCTTTTCGATTAAATGAAAATTCTTTAAAACACATCAGCCTTACAGATAAACTCTTTACTTTCAGCAATCGTAAGTCTTCTAGTTACGATAAGAGAAATTTCTATTGTCTCATCTATCCAGCGAACCTTAAATCTATTATCTTCATTACCGTTATCTTATACCATCTTATCTTTTCTCGTGCATTTTTTTTTTCAACGACGCGGCAAGACACAGCATTGCATTAATCTCCATGGATTATATACTTGTAAGGTACTTAATGATATTCGTGGATTCTTAAGGCGGTTTCCAAAGTTTCGGAACTCAGCTTTCGGTGGAAATCGTCACGAACGCGGTGGCAAGGACACCGCATTTAGCGGTGAAAGAGAGGATGGAAGGACCTGGGGAATCGAGTATCCTTCTCGCAATAGAGACGGGGATGAGAGGGCTCGCCAACGAATCTTCCTCGCGGTCTCGTTGAAATTCGAGACGATCGCCGACGTCGATACCGTTTTACGCGGTGTAGCGCTGCCTTACGGTGATTATCTCTGACTGGTTAAGCTCCATGGCGGGAAGCTCTCCCGAGGATTATCTCTCTGTCTCGACCGCTATACACCCTTCAGCCGCTGTCGATATTTCAACGGTCTTATCTACTCCTTTGGGATACCAGCTCGAATTGCCCTCGGCCTCTCATATAGGTTGGCTGTATGTTGTTCGATTAATTAGATTACAGTTACGGGTAAACACATCGAGAATCCTTAAAAACTGTTTGAAAATCTAGTACAATGAAAATTAGAGCAAACAGCCCGATTGTGTTAAAAGTTATTGTAACTAGCTTAATTGTTTAAAAAAACGATAATGCTTCGTAAAAAATGTTTCACGATAAAGAACTATTTTCATAAGAATAATAACAAAATTGTAATAATTGATATAACGTTTTCTCGGTTAATTTTGTGAGCAATTTAATAAGTCAATGACTCTTTTTACCTTTTTTAAATCAAAATTCAATTTATTTTTCAACACAATCTTCTTTTAAAAGATCATTGATTTATCGAACTGTCCACGTATAATTATAATATAATTATAATATAATTATAATATTACTCTTCTTTTTACGAAAGTGAAATTAATTGTCGTTTTTAATATATAAAATATCTATATTTTAATTTATATCTTAAGTTATCACAATTAAAAGAATATTGTATCGTAATCTCATATATTACAATAAACTCGGTAGCGATATCGATAATTTCACAATTTTCGAAAAAAAGAAAAAACAAGTTCTATAATGGTAAAAATAATATAATTATTATCTATGAGACTCCGCCTAGGTTGGCATATCCGCCGAACAATAATTGTCATTAACACGGAAATATGTGCTGGAAGTAACCCGCAGGATTGTGCCCAGTCGTTCGTTCCCTTTTCCTCCCTCGTAACTTCCGCTACGTTTTTTCGATCTTTTGCTTCTCTTTCCTGCGCGAAATCCTCCTCCCCCCTTTTCTCGGCATAAGCTCGCTATCTCGTTTCCCTTAGTGCCTATGGAATTTACGCTCTCTCGCCTTCTCGGCCAAGTTATGCGTTTTTAACGAGGCCAGGTTGGACTTCCGCGTTCTCGGGGATTCGTTCTCGTCCACGGCGTCAGTTAATTTTCGTCTCACGTATCTTACACGCTACTGTACGAGTACAACCGGTACAGGCATTAATCGAGGGAATAGTAGAAGATTATGTTATCGTACAGATTTCCTTGTCTTAATGAACGCTATATAACGTGAGATTTTAATCATTTATGCCTGTTTCCATCAATATAGATCAACTTTATCTTAGTTTAACTTGCTCTTCATCCTTTTCTAGTTCTAGCAAGAGATGAAGAGCAAGTTAAATCGAGATTATTAAGTTAATCTGTATTGATAGAAATTACTTGGCGATGGATAAACAGATATTTGTTAAAAAAATATACATAAAATATTTTAATTGACATAAAATTCAGTGCTATTAGCGTGACTTTAATGGTGCCAGTAAAAAAAAAAGCAGGCGCTTCCATTTTAGGTTTTAATTCGTATATTTTTGATGTCCTCTTTTTATGCCGAGAATAAAGATTTATTTAAACACGGACAATTGGATAATCGGTTTGAAAGCGCATTCAATCCGCACGTTTGCAGGACAATTACGGCGGATATATTTCGAATCCAATATCGAATTAAATGTCACACCGTTAAACATACCCGATGAATGGGAATTCTTTTCCAATTTGTTCATTTTGCACGAGGGACAATTTCGCAGAAGTAAAAACGCGCGAGCGTACGGCGAACGTTTAATTATCCTGAGCTGACTCGTAGCGTTCAGATTAGGTAGCTTAGAATTAAGGGACACGGGGCTCCAGACTTTAGCAGACTACGGACACAGGGGCTTTCACGCTCGTCCTAACTACTATACTCTGTCGCCTAGCAACCAGAAACCGTCTCCTCGGTAGCACCGGCTTCCGCGATTAATCCATTCGAAGTGCAGATTAAACCGCCACGTTACTTTCTAACCGCGCGTGTACGATCGTCGTGCTCGTCAATATTCGAAACTTTGTCAGGAACTTAGATATCACGGGCGACGATTCGTTCGAAGTTGCCGGAAAATCACGGCTCGGAGAAAAAAAAGTATCTCCCTTCCCTCCCTCACCCCCCCCCTCTCTCTCTCTGTGTGTGTGTGTGTGTTTCTCTCTTTCTCTCTCCAGATTATCTGTCTCTCTTTCCCGTGAAATTCTACGCCCCGTGAACGAGGGCGGAATAACTTCGCTTTTGCGACGAACTATATTAATTTGTTCCTACTCGTAATACCAGATACTAAATATCTCGTAATTATAAATGTAGGAAAATTTAATTAAGATTCTCCGTCGTTGTCGGGACATACGGTCGAGCTGTTGCCGTGCATACTGCTCTTAACACAAACGCTCGACATGCATATTCGCGCTGACGAGAATGGAACTAACATAAGTGAGAAGCAAGACGGAGAAGTTTGTCGAACATGGGGAACACAAACTGCTCTTGTCTTTCATTATATAACGATGTCACGTGGGATTCAGTATACGTTCTTTAAAGATAAAATCTTTATTAAAAGAGACGAAATTGAACATAGAAATTACGCTGTCACGTCCACATGTGCATCTTTCTTTTCTGAAAAAAAAAAAAGAAGAAGAAGAAGAAGAAGAAATTATATTCGTGTGGTGACGCGTAACAATCCACAGACCGAGTCAAAGGCATTTCGTCGTAAAATGAAAAATTCTGTGGCGTTCTGAAAAATTCCGCTCGCTTAACGCATATACATTTCGTGCGACATGCGCAGGGTACGCGCGTAGCTAATTTATTTAACGGTGCCACGCGGCTCACGCGTTCTCGCTCGCGCTCCGAACTTTTCCATGAAAATCGAAGGTGGTAGCGCGGACGGAACGGGGCCACGTTTTTTTCAGCCGTCGGCGGTACTTTTAATCTCCCAAAATCCCGCGTAATGTAATATTTTCGCTCCGACATCATTTCTCCCTGTCAAATGGAGCCGACCGACCGACACGGGTAGGGGCGGCAATCGGGCGCATCGGCGACACGGGGAGATCGACGTTCGATGGATCTATCGATTATACATAACACAGGAGAGAATTCGGACAGCCATGGATATTTCTCGTTGAATTTGAATTTCAAGCCCCAACGCGCAAATAGATTCAATTTTTAACGAGCGTCGTTGTTCGTCGCGCGCATTTGCCGCGCTGCGCCGCGCCGCGTCGACCAAGCAACATTACAACTCGCGCCGCCATTCGCTCGCGCGCGCCATCGTCCATAAATGTAAATGAAATTCCATTGTCAAGCGAGGGTTGATGTTCTCGTTGTTTGACAGGTGCGGCGGAAAGAAAGAACGGAGGTTATCTCCGGTGACAAAAGACCATCTCTCTTCTTCCTCTGGACTCGTATTTATTTCACATATCACTCTACATGGTTTACCGCGACGATCTTATCCTTCTTTTATCAACAGTAATTTTACTTAATTCTCTGTTTGATGGAAATGCTCCAATCGACGTTGTAAAATACATTGGTGAGTTACATAACTGGATGTAGGGAAAGATTATATGAATGTAAGTATTAGATGCGCGGATAAATGAAGGGAAAACACGAAATAAGTAATTTAAAAAAAAATAGGTGGCCGTATTTGCCATTATTACGTAAGATCGATAACAATAGTCACGTTAAATTCTATTATACGCCGAGCTGGGAGGCTTAATGCGATCCGGAAATGGAAAGGGACGGCACAGTAGGTGGGAGGACGTGAAAAACGTGGAAATGGAAAAATGCTCGTGGGATATCATGGCAACTCCCGGGATCAGTGGCTAAGATTAGAATTAAGGTGAAAGGAAAGCGAGGACATTATCAGGTTGGTCCATAAATTCAAGAAGATTAGTCCACGGCGAATCTTACCGGTTTGCCTCCCTGACTGTTACTTACCGTCGCAATCTTGTGGATACTTTTTAACTTCACGTATAACAGCTACTTTCAGTTTCGTCGACGTTAATATTAATTTTTTGCGATAAGGATGACCGTCGCAGAAATTCGTCGTTGAATCAATTAAAACGCGAATCGAGCTATTATCAGCGAATATTTTTTCCGGGTCGCTGAGTCTGGCCTCATTTGGCAAATTTCTAATAACACATTCGGCCGCTCGTTAGGAAAGTAGGTTAATTCTTTAAATCGTGTTCTCTAAGCGATAACACGGCGCGGAGGTAATCCTCATTAGGTCAAGATAATCTAGCTCTAGCTAGCCACATTTTTATTAATTATTATTAACCGTTTTTGACCGAGGTCAGCGTGGTGATTTTAATATCAGGCTATTATTATTCTATACCACTTTTCATGCAGCATAATCGTTTTCCCTGTTTAAATATATATTTAATCGACAAATCTACTTTAATTGAATACCGTCACACTAAACTGAATCAAAATATGCTTGATCATGATAGAAGAAAAGAATTGAAAAGAATGATGTTACTGAAGATAAAAATTAATATTAAAAGTTTAACTATAGATATAAATATGTAGATCTGAAAATAATTTTATATCATCAAACTAATTATGTAAGATGCTTAAATTGGTTATTTTCAGATCATCTGTAGCTAAATTTGTATAGATACTTCAATAAAACCGTTCTTTCATATTTAATTCTTGATATTTTGTAAAGCATGTGGAAATCATTAAAGAAACATGTCAGAGTTGCAATAAAATTGGAAATCAAGGAAATATCAAGGAAAAAAAATATCAGAGAATTTTGCAAAATTTTCTACAAAATGAAAATTCTTACTTTTATAAAAGTTTAGTATGCCTACATTACATCTATGCAATTTCGAAATATTATCAACTTAATTCAATTAAATACAAGCAATGTCAGCAATATTAAATATTAGAAATTTATATTGCTATGTTAAATATCCTCAATAAACTATTTTATAATTTTCAAATCGAAACGAAAATATAAATTTTCAAAATATTATTGAAAGCATCAGAGAAATTCATGAAATTTTGTCTAGAAATCAGGGAATAATTATAAAATTTTAGAATAAGGAATTTGTGACAACTCTATATATTAATAAAATTTGTAATAAGATTTGACTTGAAATTATGAATTAAAAAAAATCTTAGATTTAGAAAAAGCTCCTATTTATTGATGGTATGTATACATATATACATATAGAATAGAATTAATTTTGAGATCAAGATAATAAGGATTTTGATAATTGTGAAACGTATCATATTTTGAAGATGACACATGATTATGTGTCACGTTAAATTCGCACATGTAGCAGCAGTTGATTGCTACAAGCCACAGGGGTGGAGGAAGGAGAGGAGACAGGCAAGAGTAAGATGAGGTGACAGGGGACAGCGGGCGAGTCAGAGTAGATAACCAGATAATCCACCGAATCGGCAATTAGTACACATTGGAATAATTAACACCGATCTACCGTTAAATCCTTGAGCAAGACACCTATGCCACGGCGGCTTCTCAATTACAAAGAGAGATTGCATGCTCGTCACGGGATGCTCCAGCAGCTATTATTTGCGGCGTCTATGTAACACCAGAGTTGGCCGAACCAAAGCAAGAAGTTGTTCAACGAAGCGGAACACGTATCGCGCGCTACGCGCGAACAGTAGATAAAGTAAATATTTAGTTTGCATATAGAGTTTCCATCTTTGATAATTACTTTTTATCGCTTTCAGTCAAAATTACTTCATCACAACACATATAATATCTTAATATCTTTATCCACTTATTAAAATTGATTATTACGATTGATTATATTTAATTTCGTATCAATCGATTATCTAATGAAGAAGAAAACATGTCTACAAATAACTGGCTATAAAATTTTATGATTATATAAATTTTACAACATTTGACAGTTAAAAGCTTCTTGATAAGTTAAAAGCGTATCGAGACTTTCCTTTAATTAGAAAATTTTCGTTTTCTTTGCTAGGATGTCGTACTGATCTTTATATTGGCGTCCAAAGAAAAACGCAATTTCAGTAAATTGACAAGCGAGTCCTGCAAGAGTACGTTCTTTTGATCGCAACCTACTCCTTTATCGACAGTTTGACAGATTAAGAAGCTATGTAGTTATTGCGTGGCAGTGACTTGTATCACAAAGAAAACGCCAGTGCCTATATTCTGTAATTCTTAACGACAGTTTTGGTACCATTATATTGTTATTGCGCATGTTACATAGTAAAAAAGTTGTACAATGACAATACAACAATAATCGTCGTTAAGAGTTACAGAATATACACATATAGAAAAATTTCATTCTATTGCTAAGAAAAGTGATTGCTCAATTTACTTTCTTCCTTTTAAGTAATTGTTATTTTTAACAAAAAATATCTTCTTGATAATAATTTTAAAATATACTTATTGTAAGAAGAACAATATTTGGTTAAATTAACTAGAATTCTAACGGAAAATGAGCGATTCAGAATTCTAATTAAATCTATTAGAATTCTAGTTGAGATAATCTTTTAGAATTTCTTTGATTAAATTTACTAGAATTCTAATAGATTTAACAAAAAATTCAGTAAACTTAATCAGAATTCTAGATAGACCATTTTCCACTAGAATTTCAGTTAATTCAATTAAATATTTTTCTCCATGTGTTAGAGAAAACTTATTATTTACTCAAAACAATTAATTTTCTTTTGAAGAATATTAAAATTGATCAAAGAAGCAATTTTATATTTTAAAAAATCGAATTTGTTGTAATTTAATAATCTCAACTGAAATATTAAACTTATTAGGATTCAGAATATATTTTAAATATATTTGATTCTTATACAAGAGAGGGAAGAGAGAGAGGTTGCCATAGAAAATAAATTTTAAAATTTCCTGACTTTTCCAGGTTTTCCAGATGAAAATGGAAAATTTTCCAATATAAAAATAATGTAAATTTCAACATATTTAAAATCAAGAATTGTAGGAAAGCTAGCCTATATTATTAAAAATAACGCAAAAAATATTAGTAACATACTAAAATTTTGGGTGCGAATTCAAACTAACAAAAAATTAATTAGTATTGGAAAAAAGAATGCAATTCCGAAAAGGATATCAAACATAAATATTGAATAAAATACAGATTTTAATTATCTTATTTTAAAGTGCGCGAATTGAACGTATTTCACTATAAACATCAGATATAATATTAAAAAATTATAACAATTATCTGGTATAGGAGCAGTTTGAGGAAATTGTGAGCAAATTTAAAAATTCCAAACTTTTTTACATTTTCCTCTGATTTTTCCCGG
>Ga0157364_1004701_pt1 | contig 13701 bp, 4 predicted proteins | sample AttsexASBM2_FD_111476 | JGI IMG/M metagenome (GOLD analysis project Ga0157364, IMG submission 111476) | Fungus gardens microbial communities from leaf cutter ant in Ribeirão Preto, State of São Paulo, Brazil - Atta sexdens ASBM2 | ecosystem: Host-associated > Fungi > Mycelium > Unclassified ... | reverse complement strand
ATTATAGATACATATACATACATACATACATACATACGTACACACACACACACACACACACACACACACACACACACACACACACACACACACAACACACACACACGCACACGCGCGCGCGCGCGCGGTCCTATATTATATTAATTATTATCAACAATTATCGAAAATAATGTTATTAATCTTATTATCAAAAATAAATTATATTTAAATAAATTATTATCGAAAAGAAAAAACTATTATCGTGAGATAATAAGTTTTATAAACTATTTCAATAGTAAAAGAGACAACAAGTCTTTTTTACTGTAAGCTATTGAAATAATAATTTGGCACCATAACATTTTTCGCAGAAACATAATTAAATTTAGTATCTTGCTTGCACAAGTATATTTTATAAAAAAATCTAACGAAGTGTTTCCTTCTTCCGAACTGTTACTCATATCCGTACCTTCGGGATGCATTCTCATACTGTAAGCATCCTTGTTGTCTGTCAAATATTAAACAAGAACAAATGATGCTTACAAGTGCTATGAACACAAAAGCAAACGCATCCTCGAAGGACACTTAATCGTCATAGCTTAAGTTCTGTAGACACCAGAATATAGAATCATCCGCTTCCATTATCACAGAGAGAGGGCAGAATTTCGTGACTCAGCCTCAATCTCTATGTCGCCAGCAATCGCTCTTCATTAAACTGCTTCAATCGTGTTCATTGCAGGTATCTCTCGAGAACACTGTTCAACATCCACCGTTGCCGCCTATGAGTAGCGGAAACATTCCCAACAGTCTGGGGCTACGATTGGAAGCTGAACCTCGACACTTTGTTAACCACGGACAGGTCAAGATCAAATGCTTCGCCGAAGTCGGTTCACGCACATATGAAGCCGAGCGTAGGGTGATGAAGGCGTACGTGAACAATCAAAAGCTCAGCGCTGATGATACGCACGCGGCTGCATGTAGCATCCATGCTAACATCCTCATTCAGCTGCTCACGGCGATCCTTGCGCTCGTTCTACTCACAACGTGACCTATCGGCCTCCTTGCGTGAGTCGACCCTTTCGAATGAGAATTACGTTGCGGCGCGCGCTCTAAAAACGTGCGACAGGTTCAGTGTCAGTTGTCCGATCCTTAAATATAAAATTAGGCTTAGCGATTAAGCGACAGTAGGCGATTAATCGGTCGATCGGCTCGCTCTCGGTCCAATCACGCTTTCGCGTTCAGCAATGCACTACTGTCGTATTTGCTTGTTGGCGGATTGCTAATGTAAAGAGACACGTGAGAAAATGTTGTTGAGATGAGACGATCGTAGCGATTATAAAAAATAAATGTTGATCATTATGCATTAATTATTTAATTACTAAAACATATATTGATGTATTATATATGTATTACTTTTTTATTTTGATGTCATATTGAAATTATTATATATGATTTAAGTATATATATATATATATATACACATATCGCTGCCTTGTTTCAAAAGTGATACAACTAAAAAAATTAAGTTTCTCAAAAAAAGAAAAAAAATATTCTTCAACTTAACAGAAATACTTAGATTAATCAAATAATATTAACAAAAAGAACATATTCTTAACGTGATAAAAGATCATTTTTGTCATTTTCGTTTCACAACCTTTAAGATTCATCCTTTTTGAATTGTGACAATTTTGATGATTTTATCTTATAAACATTTTTTGAATTATGATATTTTTTTATAATTTTTTCATAAACCCTTTCTGAGTTGTGACGATTTTTTTTCTTATAAACCCTTTCTGAGTTGTAACGTTTTAATTTTTATAAAGTTAATTTACTTTTGATTATTGATAATAAGGTAATGTTTGCCTAACTCATTCGATAATAACTCGAAAATTACATTTTATTATTATAGTTCACTGTGTGTGTCAAAGTGACATTAGTGTGTCACTTTTGAATAAAATGTACGGTATGTTTCATGCATATAAAGAATAAAAGAATTATTTTAAGTCAATATTACCACGACGGTAATTTTGGTAAAAAATAAATGAATGCACCTTTGCATATTTTGAGCATATTTTAGATCAGTATTCCTTAGTGTTAATGTACTTAGTTGAAAGTTTCCCTGTAATTTTCGTAGAGGTACCTATCTCTCTTTCACTCTCTATCTTCTTTCGACTTCTTATCATATTTAACTTCCAATCTTTTTAACGAGTTCCAGATCCGGGAGATTCTTTAAAGTCGATCGTGAGTCGTAGTCGTCATTAACTTTTCACTGAAGTTTCAAGATTTTACTGCTAATAGTGAATGTTATGAGTTAGATAGCGCGATCACAAATTTCTCGAGTAATAATAATGAATTTATAATTTTTGATCTTGTGTCTTCTTAAATTTATAAAAATTTTAAGTTTTTTTCTATATTTAAATAAAATTTGATAGGTCGAATAAATTTGGAAGGTCGTGCTCAATTCGACTGTATTTTCGTAATAAAGTCCGTTCTATTTTACACTCCGACAATTGCCGTCGTGGGGGTTTAGACAGAACTAGCCGTACTTCATATAGCATGCATGTCGTACCGCGGAGATATAAATTCTGGCGCAGCGCGTGCAAATTCCGTTTTACGACACGCGTGAGATTAACTACCGAAACGCGTATAAGTCACTACACCACGGCGAAACGCGAATTACGTACAAATCGATAAATGGATTTGCTGCGCCGGCATCAACAAAAACCAGGATTAATAATTTGGATGTCTCGCAAAATTGCAAATGCGCGGTTGCACAGTTATATAGGTACAAATAATTTTATGAAAGAGAGGCTCCCTTACAGGAGATCGTATAAAAGTTTAAATTCGTGATTATTTTGACAAAAACAATTTATATGACGTTGATATAACAAGAATAATTATAAATAACATCGAAAATCCAATCCAAAGCAATACATTCGCTTCGTCATAATGAAAACATATAATGTTAAATTCGAAATTAATAAACCAATATTTTATCAACGCATCATTCGTTCAGCAAAAATTTCCAATTAACCATTCAATTTTTGTATTTTTTTCAAATTTTTTTATAAAAACATAATCGATCACGCAGTGTGTGACATTCTATCCAGTCTATCCGGATACAGTTTCTCGCGCGTGATTATTATTTGTAAAACTATCAGGGAATGGAAGTAACTTTACGCGTTACTTATAATTACTGTTACAAGTGACTTTTCTTAATAATGTATTTCTTAATAACGTATGTTACCTTTTTTTTAATAACTATATGACAGTAACATAATTATATTTTTGGTAACAAAATTAAATTTTAAACAATTACTTTTATTTTTTATATTTTGAACTTTTCTGAGATATAATTCTTTTATACATTCAATCTTCAATCTTTGATTAATATTCACAATTCGTTTTTACTTCAAAATTATTTTAAATAATGCCTTAATAAGATGTTAACGTAATTTTACCTTTTTTACCTTTTTTATTCTTTAATTCTGAATCAGTGGATAATCATTGATATCAGTGCTAAGTATGCCTAATCAGTGAATGAAATGTGAGATCCCTACCCTATATAAATCTTTATTATGTGATCTAACTAATCTTATTTTAGTGCATAAATTCAATGAATATGGTACTGGAAAATTGAAATTAACAAATATTAGTATTTTAATTATATAATGCTCACATATTCTTTTTTAGTTGAATTTCATTGATTATCCAGTGTCAAGTATGCCACTAGGTAATTAGTGACTATCCACTGATTCAAATTTGGAAAGTTACTTAACAAATAACGATAACTAATTGTTTTTAAAAAGTAATTTTCCATTCCCTGAAAATAAAATTTCCCACGCACAATTCCGCGAGATGTTTGACGATTTTTTGATGCATCACACGTACGATCGTCCAACGAATACAACGAATTTTCACTTGGCCGAGTATAGTGCGACTGTTTCACGTGTTTCACTGCCGACGACACAGGGCGATTGGTCACGAGAAGCGAGGATGGACGAACGAGCGCGAAGAAAAGAAGAAAATCCTGAGAAGAAGATTCCGCGAGAAGTCCATTCGACCGCTCTTCGGAGAAGACGCTATAAAAAAAGATGAGCAAGCGTGACAGGAAAGTAAGAGAGTGCGCGTGAGAGCAAAGTGTGAGGACACAGAAAGTGAAACGAAGTTCGTGCAGCCGCAAAAGAGGAAAAAAATGCGGGGCAAAAACAGGGAAAAACATTGTGTGTGAGATCGAAATGAAGACACGAAGTTTGACTTCAAGAATGAAAGTAGGTGTGATATTATAGTATCTAAGATGTGACTCGTCGGTCTTCCAAAGTGGCACTCCCTCATCTTTGATTTGACGCCTTGAAAATATAACTACATGTTTACCGTACATGTTTTCTATGGTTCAGTGATTATTTCCTTAAGCAAAATTTTTGCACAATAAACGCATTTACATTATATTTTAAAAGATGTATACTTTTGCCTCATTCAAAATTTATATCCCGCATAAATTATATGAAAAATTAAGTGAAATGAGTTTTCACATATTAAATATGTTTTTATCTAGAAATGGCACGTAATTATCTATACATGAAAAGGAAGTTTTGCTAAAGGATTTAAAAATTTAACAAGAAATAGACCTAAAAACAATTTTGATGATCTAACAAAATTATTTTCAGATCTGTATTCAGCTCAATTTTTTAAATGTTCCATTAAACTGTAATATAATATAATATAGCTCAAACGTGATGAAGAAAAGTTGTCACGGACACGAGACTCAAAGGATAGTTTTTTCACTATAATATATCAAAAATACTCTGTGAGCACAAGTTTACTTTAGGTGCAATATATGTGGCTCAATTATCCATTATTGAGCCTTTCTCTATGACATCTTTTATTCACGTTACATATAATATAGCTTATAATGTGAACAAAAGAATAATGGATAGTTTTTTTAACTACGATGTATTAATCAAAGGTATTTTGTATGCATAAATTTTTATACCTTTTGATACAATATAATTAACAAACTATCCATTAAGCCTTGTATCTTGATTTCTTTTGTTCGCCTTATTATATATTATAAGCTATATTATATATAAAAACTAACTCATTTCATCAGGACTCAATTTTTCATATAATTAGAGAGTTTCTTTTAATATATAAAATGAGTTGAGATAGCACATTTAATTTTATTGAATTTTATTAATCAATTCTATTCGCAGACTCATTTTTTTCAATGGAACACGCAAAGTCGCAAATTAACGAAGAGGCCAACTTTCGAAGAAAGCGAGTAATTAATGGAAATTAATGAAAGCGTGCTTTAGTGGAAACGAGAGAGGACGAACGCGACTGGCCTCGCCGCACATATCACATCACCGACACACACGTTAACATGTACTTAACACACACATAATACGTCACGCGCACATATACACACCAACACGCACATGAGCGCGCATATGTCTGGATTAAGAGATGGAAGGAGTAACCAACCCCCGCAGGGTGCGCAGGATACACATATATCAGAGATGGTTTCCTTTTGATCGCTATCGCTCATCGATCCGAACGTTATTTATTGGCTGTAATAATTTACGAGTTCGCGAGAGGGACACGTTCTGCAACGCGCATAAACGTTGCTTCCGATGTTAGGCGATATTCGGCCAAATCTTTGTGCCTGTATGAGTAACATTTACGTGGATCCATTCGCGAAAAATTATAGCGTACGTATTCAAACGCCATTTCCAAAGTGCCAAGAACACTCTTCTTACGTATCACTTTTTCGATTGAATGTATATTCGAACGTACATTAATTAAGCATGGAAAAATAGTCGGAAATAATGATAAGCAGTATTTTAGTATGTCTATTACTGCTTAAAATTGATTTGACCAAAATCCTAGTCGTGTAAGATGTTATGTCCTGTTAAATACTGATTTATAAAAAATGATAAATAATAGTAACAGTAGCAAAAAATAAATTTGGCAAAGTCCAGTATCTCAACAAAACAAAAATCGTATGAGACTCACTTCCGTAATTTTGAATATACAATCCTAATAAAAAACATAAAGGACCCCACAAACATAAACATTCTATATCTAGACTCAAACAAAAACATAATGATGGCAACTATAATGGTAAAAAATTATAATATAGATTTTTTTATGCAGAATGAATTTATAGTGAAATAATGTAGGAATAAATTAATGCACGGAAAAGAGAAAAGAGGGAATTAAATAAATTATTTTATAGTTGCAATAACTAAAATAGTTATTCGACTATTTTTATTTTATATATATGTCAATATTCATTCTATATATAAATTTTGTACAATTACTATCATTATTTTCTCTGTAACGAAATATAAATTAAAAAATAGTTTTATTGCAAAATAATATTTATTTTTATTGTATAATAATCTTAATATTTTATTAGTTTTCCTTTGGATTTTATTGCCTCCTTTCCTAAAAAATGTAATAAATTGAAAGTATTTTATTTGTAATAAATTAAATTTAAATTTTATTTGTAATGAATTGAAATAATTTTTATTTCATTATTACAAATAAAAACTGAATTTGTTTGTAATGAATTTAATTGAAATCGAATTTGTAATAAATATAATAAATTGAAAATATTTTACTTGTGGCCAAAGCTGTACATATGCATACATATATCGTTATAAAATATTTCTCCGATTCTCTAATATTCAATAAACACTCGATTTTATAGGGCTATAAAATTTTGACAGAGTTTAAATTCATGGAGAATAATTTATTCTTTGAACCAAGCAAGATACGGATTTAACACGTAGCGCTTCATTAAAGATAAATCGAAATGATTCAAGTTAGGAATAAAAGCAGTTTCACCTCGAAACGTTGGATTGACGCATCTCTCAATTAAAGCGTCCTTTCACAGCCATTACTGCATTTATGAAATTATTATTTTTTGTAGTTTAGACATCGCAGAGAAAATTCACTGCCAATGCGACAGCGGAGTTAATTTCTCCAATTGAACCATTTATGTAATCATGCATTATTTCGCGCGATTTATACATAGCGAATAATAAGTGTTATTATCCGCGCACGACACTCATTTTCCTAATTACATAATTTAATTGAAACGTTATTTCTTCTCCATAAAATATTAATACTGTCTTTCGCGTTTTCAAACTTCATGCAGTTATATATCTATATATATGACTATTAATCCTTACTTGGCAAACGAAAATAAATCATGCGTAATATTTTCAGAATGATATCCAAATCGTGTCAGAATTATATGATATCGGTTCAATAACATTGTGAATATTACGTTCCCGAACGTTATAGCCAAAAGTTCCTGTATTTGCTTAACGTTATATATAGTTGCGAAACGCAGCTGGTCCCAGGTGAACACCTAAATCGACAGTGGTAGGAATTTTCTTCGCTGCAACCTCAATCGATCGATATCCCAATTTTACGGCCCGTCGAGTCGCGAAAGTCGAGGGCAGGTACAAGGATCTTCTTTGGCACTAGAGATCCTTTGCGTTTTCCAGAAAGACTTAAATGGGTTTCTAGCGGAAACTTAGACGCGGTAAACGATTCCCGTTTCGACAACGGAAGCTACTCTTTTCAAAATTTCCGTACAAGAATTTCAGTACTTCTTCTTTGCAAGATAAAAAATTAGAAAAGTTTTTTTTCCGATTGAGTTTATTATTTGCATATAAAAATCAAACGTATTTTTTTATGTGAAAAGTGATATTAATCCTCTGGAACTCACTGACGTGAATCTATTGAACCTGCTCGATTATATCTCTCCGGAATTGACTATGGATCTATTGAAACTCTTATGCAATGATTGTTTGAATAACAAAGATTCTGATGAGTAAAAATAATTCAGCTTTCTCTGTAAAGTAAAAATTAAGATAAAAAATACATTATTATATTTGAATTTACTATTATAGTAATTCATAATTTTTGTATTTATTGTAGTAATATTATTGTAACAATTGTCATTTTACATAAAAATGTCAAACACAATTCAATTTTCTTTATTACATCTATAAATTTAGATTATTCTGATTAAAACATATTTAACATTTATTTCTTTTATATTTCAAATTATATTACAAATTATGTCATTTCCTTGAAATTAATTAATACCTCTTTTAATCAACATAAATAAGTCTTACAGATTCAGCATTAATAATTGTGTTGTAAATTTTTGCAATGCAAAATCGGAAGATTAAGATTTCTCAAAAAGAATTATATGAATTCACGTAAATCTGGATTTGACGCTAATTAAAAAAAGGATATAATATAAACTAACTTTTTCTAAAAATTTATACTGTCTAAAAGAAAACTCAATAATATAAAAAATAAAAAACTAAAAGATTTATCTGCGGTAGTATTTTGATAGTGCAGGTATTTCGATATTTCAATTTTACAGTCTGTCGAGTACCAAAATTCGGAGACGCGCGAGACTTCAACTGGAGAATGTTCTCAAGATCCCGCTTAGATCCCGCAAATTTGTGTCTCGTCGTAGAATCCTTTACTGGATTTCTACAAGAAACTTTATCTCTCTCCTATGCGTTGTTGAATCTTATTTACGGATGTAAGCAAAACTCAAAACAATATATCCCGGAATATTTACTACTACGATCCACTGCCATATTTTCATTGTTCATCATTAATTAAATATGTACTCATGAAAAATTCATATCGAGAATATGAGATTTGTTATCTAATATATTCTACTGTTATCTAGCTTAGATTTGACATCTGTATTCTACTTTTCTAAATTTGCGATCTTTTACGTTTTTTTTTAATGTAAAATATAATTTTGTAAAGAATAAAAGAGAGATAGTTAATTGCATCCTTAGTGTAAAAAAATCTTCGTCAAGAAGAATGAAACCTTAACCATCCAAGTGGACACTGCCACGATAATTAGTCAGTATATAAAAAAAATATAACTTTATAAAATCTTTAAGATGACTTCAACGAATTCATGTTAAAGTTCTTATAAAAATCAATTTACGTATTCACAGAAACATATGTATTAATTAATGAGAGAAAAATCAGAAGTCTCAAAAGTCCCTCTAGCTAAAGCGTTACGTATCTAATCAATCTTCGAAAGGAACAAAAAAGTAAGCTCAAAGCTACTTTTTATTCTGAAGACGTACGAATTTACATATGCCTGTACCGTCGTTGTTTGGATTAACGCAGTCATAAACATTCCTTCTGTTCACTGATTCTCCAAGTGTATCAGCGAATTCGATGAAATCGTGGATCGAAAAGCAAAGTGAAATCTCTTTGTACAGATACGATCGATATCTCGATTTTATGGAACGATGAGCGTCGAGAGACCGCGAAAAACTATCGTACACGAAATGCGTTCTCTACTTCGCACGTTTTGCCGATTTCTTTCGTTACTCACCGCACACGAATTCCGCATAGCGGTAAAAAGGAAACTACGAACTCAAAAAGATGCGAAAAAAAGATCATTTTTATAACTTCGCGTATTCTCGCATATATCTGAATCACGTAATTTCAGTCACAATTGATTAAGCGTCCATGGATCAAACGACGAAATTTTCTATCCAAACACCCTGCACTGAGAGAAAGGATTTTGTTAATTTAATAAGCCATCAGTACCTTTAACCGGTGATCGGTAAATATGTGACAACAAATTTTGTTGTTATGATTGCTGCTAGTCTATATCAATTATTAGTAACAGAAACAAACTATATAGAATCTAATCTATCTTTTGGATAGATTTTAGGCTCGTTTACGTAAAATTCGTACATGATCGTGGAGTCTTAAGTCGTAGGAAACTGACCAAGCAAAGTCTAATATAGAGAAAATACTTGACTAGAATTTTTTACGATTTGAGATCTTGCAACCATCTACAACTTTTATATATATATGAGCCTCTTATTTATTATAGCGATACTATTGATTATTTGTTTATATTAATGAATTAATTTGCAATCATAACAAATCAATCGTTTTTTTAACAAATTAACACATTTAATTTGTTCCTATAACAAAATCATTTCTCTCAGTGTGCGAACATCCTACGCACAATGTGGCGGTAATTACGAACATACGCTCACTCACACAGATACACTGAACGATGCTGAAGTATCCAAAAATTTAACTAAAATAAGATTCGAAAATATATAATTATTATTTAGACAATCAAAATAATTATACAGGACATCAAATTAATAGCTAGAATCACTGAAAAAAATGATCTGGTTGAATTAAATAATAATTCTGATAAAAAATAGACAAATCAGAATTTTGGTTAAATCTATTAGAATTCTAGTTAAGAGAATTCTGAGATTAATATTTATTCTGGTAAAAATAAGAATTTTGATAAATTTTATCAGAAATATTATATCAATCAGAATTCTGATTATCTTAATTAGAATTCTAATAAAAACCAAAAAATTCTGATTCATCCATTTTCAACCACAATTTTTTTCAGTGTTAAAGTTGATTATTCAAAGATGCATTCAGCAGAACAAACAGCTTTGCAACTGTTATAAAATTCTTTAACCCTCTGAAGATGGCACCGTCATTAAAGATTGTAGTTGATTTTAGTGCTTTTGATCAAAATTGATGTAAAAATAGTTTTAATCGATTTTTACACTGTAGATATATGTTATATATCAATGTACAGCTTTCAATTCTAGTACATTTCCATCTTCTTAACTAATTTGTACAAATTCCGAAAATATTCTTAACTTATTTGTACAGATTCCGAATTTATCCCGAATTTAATTTTAAAGTTGCAAACTTGTAACATTATGCCCTTGGAAAGTTAATATGATTAGTTTATACATTTAAAGAGGCGATCCACTTAATGCTATAAATGCTTCGTTGACCAATCAGAAGAAAGAATTTTACGAACTGATCAATCAAGAACAATGCTTCAAAGCATTTGCAGCGTTTAGTGAATCGCATTCTAGATACAGGAATTAAGGACAAGAAATAATTATATTTTATTTATTATATTGAAGAACTTTATAGTTGCAAAGCTATTCTTTCTGCTGAACGGAACTGTTGTCAGCATTCTACATAATTATTTTGATGGTCCAACAAAATTATTTTCAGATTTGTATCTAGCTAAATTTTTAGATATCTCAGCAAAAACGTTCTTCCCGTATAAATATATGTAACACACACAAAACATACGCTGCCGGTCTACGAGAGCGTTAGATAGGAAAATAAAGAGCCCCCTCTAGATACAAGATTTAACATGTAAATCGATAAAGTATTAATTTAATTAATTCAAGTGTTAATCCCCCTGTAATTATAGAAGAGCGCCCTCGCGAGCCACGATCGAATCTCGTTAGTACGTGTAGCGTATTCAAAAGATATTCGTTCGATGTAATCATGGATCGCGAAGGTTCGCCCAGCACCTGAAGGAAGGTTCACGGGATTACATTCGAGTTGGATTAAACTTTCCCGAGCACTCGAGATCCCCAATTATCCTCCATTGCGTTAAGAATTGTCAGCTTTCCGAAGAAATGGAATGACTTTCCTAATAAAACAAATTAACGTCTCTACTTTCTTCCGAATGATCGAAATTACATCAATTTACACTAATTTATCCCGCAATGAATTCAGATCGATCAAACGATTTCGATCGATTATATAAAATTATGAAATTCATAAAAAGAAACGGAGCTGTATAAAATCCGTTAAAAATTTGTTAAGCAATAAAATATAGCAAACGAAATCCAACGCGAATGAATCCACCTTCTACATCGCATTTCGTATTTTCAAGCTCACGGATGCACCATTGCGATTTGAGGTAACTCAAATAAAAATTGTGTTAGGGACACTGTAGCGGTAAACGTGATCACAATGAAAGATTAAAGTAATACTACTTAAGGCACTCATGTGTACTTATACTAGATATCCCGTCGCTCTTCTATTTCTGCCAAATCTTTTAATAAATTTAAGATATATCCTTTCAGCAAAAATCAAGAATTCATTGTATATTGGAAATCAATTTTAGTTAATCTCAATTGAATAGATTTTCTTTTAATTTGTAACTTTATTAACAATTATTAATATTAATCAGAATTAATTCTAGTAATTAATAATAAGAGTTTTAATGAGTTATTAATATTAATTGACATTAATAATTAATTCTAATTAGTATTAATCTCATATTAGTTATATTAGAATATTAGATATTTAATATTAAAAATTACAATTAATATTAGATATTTAAAATTAAAAATTTAATAATACTGCGAATGTCTCAATTCCATATTAAAGAATAATGTAAACGATGGATAGAAATTCATATTAATGCATAACGTATTCCATTCAAGAGAAAAAGAAAGCGACGAGACACCTCGTATACATACTTATATATATAAAAGGAGCAATCTAGCGATGTATTCGCGAAATACTCCTTTAATTATTTCGATTAAGTGCAGTCAGCGATTAGCATAATTGACCATACACTATGGCGTGAGCGTGGAAGGCGAGAACAGTAAATACTCTTCGTGCAATGTAAGTATAGATAATGTAAGGACCCCCAGGGGAGAGAGAAAATCCGACCGCGTGTGCAAACACGCGGGCACTATGCGTGCAATGCGGTACGCATGTCGCGCCGGCGTGCCTGCGAGGCGGTTGGAGCTTTAAAGTGTAATGCACAGAATCGCGTGGACGTTTATGTACGTTTATGTAAGTAATATTAATTGTAAGATAAATATATTGAGAAACAGAAAAAAAAACAGAGATTCAAAGATTATATATATAAATATAAAAAATATAGATATACACACACATATATATATATATATATATATATATATATATATTATTATATATTGCAATAATTGCCACTGTAAGTTGTCGGAGTGTTTCACGCGTATATATATGTATATATAATATACATATATAGATATATATAATATACATATATATATATCATTATATTTTATAGGTTAGATCATACGTTTTTGCTAAACTGGTGAATCGAATGATGAAGTTATTACGACAGCATACACCTTATCGATTACCTTATTATCAGGAGGGATAACATTTTGTTTTCCAATTTCTCCTTGGCACATCCATCTATTATATTATGTTTACTGTGATATGTATTATTTATCGGCGTTCATACGATTTATATCCATATATGTTCCTCCGGTAAATTACGAATTCATTTGCTCGTTTGTATAGATTTATCTAGATTTATGTCACGTCGAAATAACTGTGATTTACTGATTGATTTGTGATCCTTATTCTCTTAGGGAGATTACTACAATATAGCGTACTAAATAAATTGGACGAATTAAACACGACTTCGAATATCATAAACGTACCGATCTTATATTTCTTTGTTCCTCATCCACAACTTTGCACAATTTCGCATTACGACTCCATAAGATTAAAGACATAATTCTATTCTTCACTTTTCAACGAACAGTCTTGGCCGTAAGTATAAATCATTCTCATTTATTTCTTCAAAAGAATACTAACAGTAATAAAAATCAAAAGCTAGATTAATAAAATATCAATCGTATCAATTATAGAAATAAATATTATTTTTTTAATAAAATTATTTTTTTAATTATTTTTAATTATTTTTTAATTATTTTTTAATTATTTTTTTTATTTATTATTTATTAGAGAAGAACGTTTATGTCAATTTTTGAGAGTGCTTTGTATTTATAATCAAGGCTGTAATTATATATAAGTACAAGATGTAAACTCTCAGTCCTATTCTCT
>Ga0157364_1004700_pt1 | contig 13701 bp, 14 predicted proteins | sample AttsexASBM2_FD_111476 | JGI IMG/M metagenome (GOLD analysis project Ga0157364, IMG submission 111476) | Fungus gardens microbial communities from leaf cutter ant in Ribeirão Preto, State of São Paulo, Brazil - Atta sexdens ASBM2 | ecosystem: Host-associated > Fungi > Mycelium > Unclassified ... | reverse complement strand
CCGTGCTAACTACTGTGCACCCTACCCTAAATGACCATGAGTAATACATGAGGCCAACATGTGGTGTCTATGTTGTATGACGTCACTTTGTTCTAGTTCCTTCTACTTCGTTCTCCTAAGTCCTGTGATCAGTCTTGTGACTACGCCATCAAGTTGTGACTGATGTGACAGCGTGACTGATAACCCCTAACCTGAGCTGCTCTAAAAATAGAAAATAGAAAAGAAAAGAAAAGAAAAAATAAAACAAAAGAGAGAAAATAAAAATAAATGAAGTCCACTGTCAACGGTCTTGACATTTCTGGTCCAATCACAACTCCTAAGAATTCTACTTCTCTAACCTTCCATTTGCATTTTTCTGGTTTTATATACAGATCTTTCTTTGCTAGTGTCATATGTGTTATGGGACACTTTGGACACTAACAATTTTTATTTTCTTTCCTTTTATTTTTCTGATTTTATATTGATTTTGTTTTTCTTTTTTCTTTTGGACAATGAAGAGGCACATGACACTACAGTCACATGACAGGTCACATGATATAATGTCATAGGCCTAGAACATGGTGGAAGAATCTGGAAGATGACATTAGGGCATATGTATACAACATAGTGGCCTTGAGTAGGAAATAAGGCGGACATAAGGTTGTAGCATGGATAATAGGGCAGGCTTAATTATTAGTAGCATGGACCAGGCATATTTTGTATATATAGGACTCTAATTTAGCAGAGACTCCTTGTCGAGTTCTCTTGTGAACTTTCCATACTATATCCACTTTAAGAGATTTACTTGTTTGTGTTATCATTAGTCTTTGTGACTAGTGGTTACCACAACAATATGCCAAGTCTACTTATCTGGGAAATACATCTTTATAGTGATACTACCTCTTAAAATCTACTATACGAAGCCCATCTTCCATAATGGCTACTTTTTTTGCAACATGTCCTAACAGTAGTAATGTAACCATCTGGATATTCTGTCTTTTATAACAAAAATACTCCTATCTGACTTGGTCTTCTATAGCAGAGTTCTCACTCCTATCAGTGTCTTACTACTAAAATATCCACTCAGGGCAATAGGTGCTATACTACTGAAACCCTAAGCATCTCCTATATTATATAACTACTAGTTTGTATAAAACTATATCTAATCTATCTTAAAGATTATATGGTTAATATATAAGACTAGTAGTTACACTATAATTTGCTAGTCTAATAATTGACAAAGATAATTATTCATCTGAAGTTGTGACTACATGACAGATAGATGGCATAGCACATAAGCTGAAGCCAAGGTCATTCCACAAGTTCATGCATCTTTGAGCCAAACTCTGTAGACTTGCACCACAGTGTGAACTATGCCTGATAGCTAGTCTTTTTACTACTTCATCCATGACCTCATCATATTCTTCATTTCTATTATGAAATCATTAATGAAGCTTGCTACTTTTCCAATATTGATCAAGTCTTAAAGGATCTTGTTTATTATTGCTTGAAATGTTACTAGAGAGTTTGTGAGTCTAAAGAACATCACAGTTGGTTCAAACGACCCTTCTGGAGTCATTAATACTGTCTTCTACTCATCTCCCTCTTTAATTTGTATATTATTATAATCCCATTACAAGTCCAACTTTGTAAATACTTTTTTAGTACCAATATTTTATACTATATCCAAAATAAGAGGTAGAGGATAATTATTTCTAATAGTCCATTTGTTTAAATACCTATAGTCTTGTACCATTCTTTTCTTACTGTTCTTTTTTCCTACAAAAAATACTGGTGCTGTTTGAGATAATTTTGAGGATCTGATATACTCTTTCCTCAATTGTTCTTTGATGAACTCTCACACCTCTCCTCTCTTCTTCCTTGATAGTGGATACACCTTTCTCTTTCTTGGAACAAATCTCTTCTTTATCTCTATTACATGGTCCCACAACTTCTTCATTGGCATCCTCTTACTTGCTTTCTTTCCAAAGTCATGGATCTATTGGTAAGACCTTTGAGGAACCAATTTCTTGGCCTCTTCTTCAGATTTTACAGCTTCCTCCTCTTTATCATAAGTCTTCCATTCCTCTGTCATCTTCTTTACTTCTATTATTCTCTTTTTTTTTGGCCTTTTCTTCTTTTTCTTTTCTTCCTCCTTCTTCTGTTCTCTTTCTTCTCATTTCTTTCCCTCTTTTTCTTTCTTCTCTTCTTTTTTTTGTTTTTGCCACTCCAGTTTTTTCTGCTTTGGTCTCCACTATTTTCCACACTCTTCTGGGCACCTTATCATCTTTACTTCTCCTATCCTCTAATCAATCTCAGGATTGTGGCAAGCAAGCTATGGCATTTCCAAAATCACACTCCACTTCTATCCTTCAATTACATCAATCTCCATTCTCTTCCTATGTCCTTGGTAATATATATTTAGCTTTACTGTATGCTCAATAGGTTATTTCTTGTTGAAGAAACCATTCACATTTCTTACATATATTGGTCTTTCAATTTTCTTTAACTTAAATCTCTGCTTTCTTGCAAATTCTGAACTCATAACCAGCCCTGTTGCCCCACTGTTCAATAATGTCTCCACTGTCACTTCTTCTTGTGTATCAATTCTCTCCAGCCCAATCTTCACTATTACTTCTCTCAACATGTCCCCATTGTTTAGGTTGCAGCAAGTATTACTTTATAGAATATTGCAAATCTATTTGTACTAGAATATAATTGAGGACTATTAGATTATCTTCCCCATTTAAATTACTCATATTACTATTATCTCCATATTCTAGCCTTCTTCCTTGTCCCACAATTCTCCTGTTTACAATTTTTTGCCAAGTATTCAAATCTCCCACAACTGTAATAGTTCCTACCACAGTCTATCTCTATTGTATATGAGTCATGCCTTGATATGAACCCTGCCCATTGATTTGGGTTTACAATAACTATATTTGTCCTCTCAACTTCCTTTATTAGAGCAGGTCCCACTGGCACCTACTATTGGATTTCTTGCTTCCTTGGCCAAACTTGGGCTAAGGTTATCATTGCTCTTGTGCTCTACTAGTAGTTACTGGTGCATTTGTCCTTTGAGCTAGAGTTCCTGTTTTTCTTCTTTTTCTCAATTTTTCTTCTTTTCATCTACATTTTCTCTAATGCCTGTCTAAATTTACTGCTCTCTCATACCATTGCTTAATACTTGGAGGTTGTTCTGCCTCCATCAGTTTTCTTCTTATTACTCATTCATTTCTTACTTAAACTCCTTCGCCAACAGTCTCCCTTCATATCTGCTTCTTCTTACCACTTTTCTAAACTTCTGTATGAACTCCTTCATTATCCTATTTTTCTGTTCTATCTTCTTTAGCTCTGTTACCTTCATTGTCTCATTATTTTCTCTACCAAACTTTTTCTTTAGATATACCAGAAATTCTCCTACTGTTTCATATTCCAAGCTTTCTGCTTCTAAGTCTTCCAAAAAACTCTCTTTCCAAACATCTGCTGAGCTCCCCTATATATATAACAATACCCATTGGATCTGCTCTTCTACTACTGCCTCTCTCATGCTTATTCTTATGAACAATTTATATGCTGTTAAAAATCCTGAAATTTTTCCTGCAGTCTCATCAAATATTTGTAGCTTAGCTATTTTTATATTGGACCTAGTATTGGATTGAGAGACTGCTGCTACTGCTACTACTCTTACTCCTTCTGCTGTTCCTATCAATATTTGGAGCTGTACCTATATGGTAGTGATTTGTTTCTGGTACTGTCTAATTATTTGCTTATACTGAATGTGTCAAGAACAAAAGAAGTAGACTTAGTTTATTTTCATTTTCCTTTCTAATTTTTATTTTATTTTAGATTTATTTTTGTATTTTCTATTTTTAGAACCTAGGGTTAGGATTAGAGTAATGATTGGTCATGGTCACAAGTCACAAAATATGATGGAAGGTAGTAGAAGGTTCTAGAAGAGGTGACATTATACAGCATGTACACTACATGCTGACCTCATGCTTAACACATGATCATTAAGGGTAGGCTGCACAGTAGCTAGCATAGACCATCTAGTTAGGTATATAAAGTAGACTACTTTGTAAAGAGCTCTCTATCGAGTTTTCTTATATAAATCTTATATAAGGTTCTTTCTTTTAACTCCCTCTAAGATTTTAAGTTTGTAACAGAATGAGGTTGAGTTGACTCATGTTGTAATAAGAGGATAAAGATGATAATGGTGGAGGTGTGGAAGATAATAATATATAAAAGAATAGAGTAAAACTGGTACTGGTCTTATTTTTGGACTCATATTCTAAACTGGAATCTATCTCTATAAGTGCTAGTGAGCCCTCTTCAAGTCCCATCTCACACTGTCTACTGACTATCTTGACTATTGACTACTGTCCTAATCATAAAGAGACTAGTAGCATGAGGTTACTATGTAAAAGACTAACTACTATACTTATATAAAATTTTATGTCTACTAAGTGCTAGTGGGTTTTGATGCAAAATAAATGACTAGACTTTCTTTGCTTAGCTTATACATTACTTAAGCCTTGGGTCCAGCTATTTCTTCTTAACTAGAGAGCAGTGTTGCTCTTAGTTGAGAATGATGAGAGAGTAAGAATAAATAATAAGAAGGCACTGTGTTGGGTAGTCTCTGAGTAAGGAAATCAAGTTCTAATATTACAAACTTAAGAATTTAGAGTGAGTCAAGAGAAAGAATCTTATATTAGGGTTAATATAAGAGAACTTGATAGAGTTTCTAGTATAAAACTGTTTACCTTATATATGCTAGATTACTGGTCTGTGCTATACTACTATTAGTCTACCCTAAAGAGTCATATATTATGTCAACATATATAGAATATGCTATATGATGTTGTTTTTTTCAAAGACTTTCTATGATGTTATATTATGATATGTAATTGTGTGACTATAACTTGTGACTGATGTGTGACACCAAAGTTGTGTGATATTTGTGACCATTATATGTGATATCATACTAACTTCTAACTCTAAGTCCAAAATAGAAAATAAATGGGAAAGAAAATAAAAATAAGAAAGAAAAATAAAATAAAATAGAGTTCACTGTCTTCAATTTTGACATTGATAATAAATATTAACCTCCACAGTATGTTCTATCAGCCTTTTCCTGTTGAATGTTCCATTTATATTTCTCATATAAATAGGTCTTTTAATTTTCTTCAACTTAAATTTTCTTACAAACTCTAAGCTTATTACCAATTCTGTTGCCCTACTATCCAACAATACTTCTACTGTTATTTCTTCTTGTGTATTTATTCTCTCCAACCAAATCTTTACTGTTACCTCCCTCAATAATTCCTCTTTCTTTATTTTTCTTACTTTTACTGGTTTTTCTTTACTTTTCATTCTTTTCTCCTTCAAAATTGTCTTTCTATCTTTTGTTCTTATGGATTCCTCTCAATATGGAATACTAGCTTATATTACACAAGTAGCTAGTACATTGAATCTATTGTAAGAGTCTAGTTGAGGACTATCAGACTCTCCTTTTCTTTTAAATTGTTTTCATTGTTTATATTGTTCCTGTACTCCATCCTTCTTCCTTGGACCACTATACCCCAACTTCTACAATTCCTTGCTAGATGGCCAAATCCTCCACAACTGTAGTAATTCCTTCTTCTATCTATATTTATCACATAAAGATTTCTCCTCATTCTTCTCTCTCTCTCTCTACTTGTTCTTGTAAGGAGTTTCTAACCACTACTGTATTTATTCTCTTCACTCCTTTTATCAGAGCAAATCCTGCCAGCACCTGCTGTTAGACTTTCTACTTTTTAGGCTAGACCTAGGATTGGTGCAATTGTTGTCTTTGTACTCTACCATTGTTTGCCCTTGGTGTTGAGCCTCTTATTTTCTTTTTTTTCCTCCTACTCTCTCTCCAATGTTTATCTAAACTAGTGGTACATTCATACCACTGCTTAATACTAGTTGGAGGTCTTTTTGCCTCCATCAACTTCCTCCTTATTACCCTATTCATCTCTCTCTTAAACTTCTTTACCAATACTCTTTTTTTATATCTGCTCTCTTTAGCTACTCTTCTGAATTCTTAAAAAAACTTCTCTATTGTCTTTTCTCTTTGTTCTACCTTCTTAAGCTCTGCTACTTTGACAAAATTCTTATCTTCTTCTTCTCACTCCTTTTTTAACTCTAACAAAAATTCTCCTGCTAACTCAAATTCTACTTTCCCTGATTCTAAGTTCTCCAACAGATTCTTCTTTCACACATCAGCTGATTTCCCTTGCACATATGATAATACTTATTGAATCTGTTCTTTTACTAATGCTTTTCTCATTCTTATTCTTAAATATAGTCTGCATACTGTTATAAACACTGTGACTTTGTTTGCTTCTCCACTAAACATAGATGACTTGGCTATCTTTATATAGGATCCTGTGTTGGATCTCTCTACTCTCCCTCTGTCTGCAATAATTGCTTGTAGTGCTGTTATCTACTCCTACTGTATCCTTATCTGCTCTAAGAGTTGGTTGACATTGAGTTGACTTATGTTGTTATAGGAAGGAGGGAAATCAATCAGTGATAGTGATAATAATAATGGTGGTAATGTTGGGGATGAAGAAGTATATAAAGATAAAAGAGATATGCTAGTGTTGGTCTCACTCTCAGACTCATATTCTAAACTTGAAGTAATTTCTGTAAGTGTTAGTAGGCTTTCTTCTTGTCTCATCTTACAATTTTCTACTGACTACTTCAACTACTGACTACTGCCTTAAGGAAAAAGTATTTAATTTTGGTGTAAGAAGATTGTTCTACTCTAGGCAAGGTCTTAAGGATACCTGCTGTTTTCTTGCATGTACTAACTACAAAAGAACCAATAGCACAGAGCTGATACTGGAAAAATGTACAAAATACATCTACACAAGGTTGTTACATCTATCAAGTACCAGTATGCTTTGATGCAAAATAAACAGTCAAGCTTCTTCTGCTTGACTAGTATATTTCTTATGCTTAGAGTCTAGCAAATCTTCTTGACTAAAGGTAGTATTACCTTCAGTCAAGGATGGTAAAAGAGTAAAGACTTGAGAGGGCTCTGTGTTGAGCAGCCTCAGGAAAGGATATTGAGTTCTAATGTTATAACTTGAGTCTTTGAGTAAGGGCAAAAGATAACTTTTGTATTGAGTAACATAAAAGAACTCAATAGAATTCTAAGTACAAGATAGTCTATCTTATATACTACAGACTGTAGTCTGTGTGCACACTACAACAAACCTACTCTAAAGTACATGTGCTTTCCATAAGGCTAATATATTATTGCTATGTTATATAATATTATCTGTTCCAAAACCTTTTATATCTTTATTTGTATTAAATGATTGTGTGACAGTGACAGTGACATATGTAATAACTCTGTGACAGGTGTCATGATTTGTGACATGTGTGACTGTCATATATAACATTACATCACATCTTCTATCTAAGTTTAAAATAAGAAAAAATAAAATGAAACCAAGTCCATTGTTCACAATTCTGACATGTGTGATGTTATGCTAAACCCTAACCCTGGATTCCAAAATAAGAAAATAAATGAAGTGAAAATAAAAATGAAAAAGGAAAATAAAATAAACAGAGTCTATTGTCTTCAATTCTGATATTATTCTCTCTTCAAGGTTTCTTCTCCAGAGAAACTGACTCTCATTTTCACCAGTTTCTTTAAATATTCTTTCTCAAACTTTCCATTATCCCACCCATACAACATTTTTGCTGTGTACTTCCCTGATAACTCTTCTCTTCTGAAATCTCACTCTTTTGCTATATCTAATTTTTCTTGTCTTCTAACTTCTATACTCAGCTTTTCCTTGAATTCCACCACTGTTTTCTTTGCATTCTCAAAGTCTTTCTTCACCTACATATCATTCTCTACTGTAAATCTCTTCTGTCATATCAAATACTTCATAACTTAACTTATTTTTATTTAGTATTTTTTCAACTTCCCACTTCTCAATTCCTTCTAGTTTTGTCTTTTCTACCTTCTGTCCTATCACCAGTTCTCTATATCTTACTACTTGACTAACATTTACCATTAGGTGAATCTTCATAGAGGCTATCAGTTTTAACTTTACTGTATTTGCTGATATAATTTCTTCTATTGCATAAGACTCTATATATTTCTCTATTAACTTCTTGGCTATAATATGGCTAGACTGCCAGCACTGAACCAACTATGCCAAAAGGCAATTTAACTGAAAGCTTATACTTTTAGCCAACTAGCAGTATTTATGCTGATTATGGGAACTTATGTAAGCAGCAGGCTTACATTGGCTAGTTATTCTTTGAACACTAGGTCTTTTGTACTTAATATTACTTTATCTTCCTTTTTCTATTTCTCAGCCTCCTTTCTTTCTTTATCTGCTTATTGTTTTATCTCCTTTTGTACTTTTCTTAATGCTGCTCCTGCTTCTTTCTGAACCTTCTTCATTCTTTTCACAAACTCTATCACTTTCTCCACTTTTCCTTTTCTTCTAATATCTGCTCTCATCTTCAACTTATTTCTATAATTCATTATAAATGGAGATACTTTCATTGCTGAAACTGCAAACTCCACTATTACTAACCATTTCAGCTTTTGGTTTATATGTTCAGTTTGTCCATCTACTTGTAGATGATTTATTTGTCAATTTTGCTATAAACTATGGCCTCCTATCTAATATTATATTCTCTAGTAACCCATGTAACTTCCACATATTATTCTTGAACAATCTTGCTAACTCTTTTGCTAATATTTCTTTTGTTGTTTTTATAAAATAAGCTATCTTAGACTATGGGCTCTCTCTCTTTCCAAAGCTATGTCATCTAGTCCAGTTATAACAATCTCTAAGACTATCAAGTTCCAAATGGCATCTTATTACAAGCTTTAAGATTTTTTCCTGTCTCATTTCATGAGAAATTTTTTGTTACAACTCAAGCTCAAGTATAAAAGCAAAAGATATACCTTGTATTAGGTTAACACAAGAGGGCTTGATAGAGTTTCTAGTACAAAGTGTCCACTTTATATATGCTAGCTTGTAACAATCTTAAGCTTGAGCTCAGGTTGCAACTAAGGCAAAGACTTGAGAAAGGATAAGAGAATTGTAGAATTGGTAAAGCGTAAGGATACATGAAGGTATCTATGCTATTTATACAAGTCCATGGTTTATCAATGCGACATACATGAGGATTAATACATGAGGAAACCACAGGGATAAAGCGAGGTAGCAACACCTACTGCATGAGGTGCTGACTGAGACTACATGTGGCACAGCTGATCATATCGTCATACCCTCTACCCATTGCCATGTTGTCTCCAGGAGGCATCGATCGTAACATAGCTAGTAGTTTGTACAAGACTAATACTAACCTACTCTAAAGACCATGCATTATCCATAAGGTTAATATATGGTAAACATGTTGTATAATGTTATTGTTTCAGAATCTTCTATATTCTTTTATGTAACATGTATAACTAACTTGTGATGGCTATTATATCTTGTCATAGTATGTGACAGTTGTGATAGTCACATGTGATGTTATACTATAACACTAACCCAAAGTTCAAAATAAGAAAATAGATGAAATGAAGAATGAAAATGAGAAAGAAATAAAATAAAAACCAAGTCCACTATTTTCAACTTTGACATTTTTGCACTTGTTACAGCTTAAGGAAGTGTTTTATAATCTTTCTCAAGTTATGATCATTTTTTATGTATTAGGCCAGCTAAAGCAGTGCAGATGCTCTTCAAAGAAGTGCTAGTTGTTCTAATATCTCAAGTGTTACAAACTCAAGACCTTAGGGTTGGTCAAGTAAATGAATCTTATATTGGGTTGACATAAGAGAACTCAATAGAGAACTCTGTACAAGATTGTCTATTTTATATACTAAACTATCATGGTCTATGCTACTTTTTTTCTAGCCTATCCTAAATGACCATGTGTTCATATTAAGGTCAATATGTGTTACATATATTGTATGATGTTATTCTTCCAGAACTTTCTATATTCTTTTCTGTAATCTCATGACTTGTGACTATATCATCTGATGCAACTGATGTGTGACAGTGTGATTGTGACATCACTCTAACCCTAACCCTAGATCTGAATAAAGAAAATAAAAGGAAAAAGAAAAAGAAAGAGAATTTAAATAAAGAAGTTAGTGTTCAGGCTTTATATATCTGACATCAAGAGTATTTAAGATGATGATCTATAAGCCTACAAGATAGCAGGTCCTAATTCTACTGGATTCTTCTGCTATAGAGATCATTGTGGCTAATGCTACTTTGGCAGTTGAGTTCTATAACAAGGGCTTGGTTGAGGCTTGCTCTAAATTCAAAGTAAAGTCTATATACAAGGTATAAGATAGTATATGTATTTATGTCTACCAACTCTGTTGCTTTAGCAGCAGAGCTAGAAGTGATTAAGTAGTGGCAAAAAAAAACTGCTAGTTTTAGTAAGACTACTGAGGTAGAGTGTCACTTGTCACAGTCTAAATCTTTTCTAAAGGTTTTAGATGTTTCCTACTAGAACTTTAATACTTCCTTGTCTATTACTTCTGCCTAGGTGGTAGTAGCTCTTTATAGCTCTCTTCTCTTTGAGAATATCATATTAGTATCTCTACCTTGTATTATAAAGGTATCTTCCAGCTGTCACATCCTGATCTGGCTATATTTGTTCCAACTCACAAATAATGTCTTTCTCTTATTTACACACACTCTAATCCCTTCCAGTACAGATCACTTGCCTCTATTCCATCTTGGACATCCTTGTTAGACTCTTACTAAATCTATGGATTTCCATCTCTGATATCTAAGAATTACTAGTAAACCAGAATAATGCTTAGCAGTCTTCATTTTAGATAACTACTTTTTAATTTTTAATTTTTAAATCAACAATTTATTACATAAGGTGTGAAGGCAGTCTATGGTAGCTACTTTGTAACTACTTATATAGAGACTAACTAAAAGAAAAAGAAAAGAAGTTTACATAAAACAAGTAGAGAAAACTACTATGTTAAGTAATATCTTCATAGAAAAAGGCATTAGGGTTAAACTCAAGAAAGGCTACAAAGTGGCTTAGTGTAGACCTTGACAGATTCCAATATTTGTTATATCTTCTGCAATTATGGATGATATGATATCTTGTTTTGATTGGGTATACTTTGTATGGACAACTAAAGTCTTTCCTTAGGAAGAGCCTTAGATGGTATTCATCTATAGGTGTATGACTTGTAATTGCTCTTGTAGCTCTTGTACATAGTAAATTTGAATGATTGAAATGCTTAATCTATGGTCCTCCTTTAATGTATGAGAGTTTGATAGTATGGAGTTTGTTATTTAACAGGTCAAGGAAATGATTACCCTTGAGATCTAATGCTTGGAAAGTCATTTGCTAATTTTTTATGATGTTATTACATTATTCTTTCTTATTGAAATCCTATGACTCTTTGTAAGGAAATAATAGAGAAAGTTTGAATTTCTTCATATCTTTATCAACTGAATAATAATAGGGCCAATTGTCTTTACTGTTATAACTCAAAGACCTTAGAGTGGATCAATGAATAGAACCTTGTATTGGGTTATCACAAGAGAACTCAATAGAGAACTTGGAATAGGATTGTCTATCTTATATACTAAAACTCCATGGTCCATGCTAACTTCTTCTAGCCTATCCTAAACAGCTATATGTTTGCCTTAAGATTAACATGTGTTCAATATATTATATAACATTATTCTTCTGGAACCTTCTATATTCTTCCACATGATCATATGACTGTGACTGTGACCATGTCATGTGACAGTATGTGACAGTGTGATGTCACTGTCACACTAACCTTAAACCTAAGTCTCCTGAAATAAAGAAAAGAAAAAGAAAAGGAAAAATAAGAAGGATAAAATAGTTAGAGTCCACTGTCCTAAACTCTGACATTTACTAGGTAATCTCAGAACTTAATGGAGTTGGTTGAGTGCTTAAGAAAGAATGATCTAAGATCCTTCAATATAGCAATTAATTGAAGCTGATAAGGGTGTATAGTGGAATTGAAGATGTGCTCAGTTATGTCATATTCTAAACTCCAAAATATGTCTGAAACATGTTTGACTTTAATACAACATTAAATCCCCACAGTTATTTGGCTTTATTTGAGTTAAAATCTGTGGTCATCTTTATCTGTTTCTGTTACATAATTATCTCCTTCAAACTCTGCAAATTTACTCGAACTTTACTCCTCTCCAAATCTGAACTCCTATTTAGTGTTTCATTACTGAAACTCACTCAGAGATCAATTTTGATTAATCCTTTTGGTTATTTTATATATTTAAGATTGGTGATCACTTTGTAATAGCTAGTCTGATAATTGACTAAAGTTGATGCTAAATCTCCAGTGTCAATAGTGACATGATTTACTTCTTGTCTTATAACTCCTTACAAGATTATCCTCTGAAATTGTGACCATGTGGCTTGTAGGAAACACAACACATAAGTTAAGGCCAAGATTGTTCCGACAAGTCTGCATCACTAAGCTCATTGCATAGAGTTTCTATACTCTGTATATATCTGAGCCAACTCCATAGACTTTCACCTTTAAGTATGAACTATACCTAACAAGCTACATAAATAGCATACATAATAACAATAATATGAGTGGCCTCTGGTATTTGAATAGCTTAGTTGATATCACATCTGATAGCAAAGAGTTCAGCTTCAGTTGAAGTGACATTGATAGCATGATGAATTGTTTTTCTGATGTCATTAAGAGAAAAGTGGATATGAGAGATGGATGTAACAATATTGTTTCTAATACTAGTATCCAAAATAATGATGATAAATTTAGAATCTAATGATATATTTGAGAGGATATCAAGTTAACAAAGATGAGCTATTTTTCTTTTCTTATCTTTGTAGTTTGCTCAATAAAAGGAAAAATAATTAGGAAAATTGTCAATTAGTCTAAAACCAGAATAAAATTTGTTATTAAGGAAGTCAAAAGATGTAAAAATTCCATTTAGATGATTGTTAGTATTTACAATAGAACTCTTGACTTTAAGTTGCTGTTTGGAAGTCATGTTTTCCAAGAAAAGATGATAAAAAGATGTATTCTTAAAGTGTTTGTTTTTAGAGATACAAATGAATAGAAATTAAACTGGCAATAGCTTCAACTCCTAATATAAGAGAGGTGTGAAAAGTATCCACAATCCAAATGACAGCTTTCTGTTGGATTTTCCTGAGTTTCTTGAGAGGATACAAATAGGAGGCCTTATTGAAGAACTACAAAGGAAATCTGTAAAGGACTATAGGGAGGATGTACAATCTGTATAGAAGGCATTTTTGATGAGAGAGTAGGTGTTGTAGCAACCACTCGTCATTCAAGGACAAATGATCTCACAACAAGCAAAGCTCTCCAATGGGCTATCAAGTAAAGAGTGGGGGAATTACAAGAGAACTTGACAAGGAGCCCTTGCTGCATTGCTCCTCTATTTATATAACTTACAGGTGGTCCATGCTACAACAATGTGTTTACCTCATATCCATCCACCATGTGTCTACCTTAAGGCTACTATGCTTCCTATATGTGCCCTGACGTCATACCTTTAATCTCCGCTATACATGTGCACACCATGTGTACACCATGAGGAACCCATGTCCCTTGACATCATCCCTAACCCTAACTCCTTCTAGACTCTTCCCGATCCTTCTAGACCCTAAGTCCTT
>Ga0157364_1004699_pt1 | contig 13702 bp, 8 predicted proteins | sample AttsexASBM2_FD_111476 | JGI IMG/M metagenome (GOLD analysis project Ga0157364, IMG submission 111476) | Fungus gardens microbial communities from leaf cutter ant in Ribeirão Preto, State of São Paulo, Brazil - Atta sexdens ASBM2 | ecosystem: Host-associated > Fungi > Mycelium > Unclassified ... | reverse complement strand
CCTTTTTTTTTTTTTTTTTTTTTTTTATATAGTTTCTCTTCCGATATAATTTTCCGCATAATAACTTGCGATCATTCGTTCAGATTTCTCTAAGGGCTGCACTTTCTTGAATAATAAGTAGACAGACCTTTCCGAAATTTATGAGCGACTTTACAATGCGAGTATTAAAGTGTGTTAAGATACATACACATTTTTATTAAATACAATCAGTTCTCTCTAAAATGATTTAGAGAAAATTATATTTCATAAAACTGATAAGTTTTGTATGGAATTAATCTTGACGCGCACATTCCACTTTTATGCAGCGTAAATTGGAGCGCTATAATATTGTAAAGAGAAACAAGTGCGAGAAACGTTGACGATACTTCATTTCGTCGGAGTTTGCAGTGAAAACGATCGGAATGATGGACGTCTCCATAGAATCTTTCTGAACGATCTCGCGAAATTGAACCGAAATTTTTAATGTTTTCAAACATAATTAGCATTCTATTAAAATTAATTGTAAAATTATTTCAGCAGTGCTGTTCTGTCGTCGTTTAATGAATTGCTGGGTGACGCTCGCGATAATCTAATTATCGTCAAACTTAGCGCCTTTAATGAGCGAGGATACGAAAAGAGAAAAGCGAATAAGTAAAAGGCCTTTCATCAAACTGAAGACTTTCATTCTATTCTTTCTCTCATTCCCGGTTGATCCAGGAATATCATCTCTCTATTCCAAAAGTGATCCGAAAATTCCGTTTCGTCATTTTCTATTTTTCTAAATAATTGAATTTTTTTCTATTTCAATTTATTTAAATTCATCATATCATATCTCTCCTTTTATACTAACTCGTCGTTCGCCTTTTATAAAAATACTTTAATGATTTAGTGACTTTAGATCGATATGTGAATAATTATTAAAAATTACATGCGAAAAAGTCTCAAAGAATTAATTTATTTAATAAAAGAAAAACATAAGAGAAAAAAAAAGATTATCAAAGAAAGAAAATGGAAATAGACAAAGTAGATCTTCAGAATCATTTTAGGAATAGAAAGATCATTTCCATGAACCAATACGTATATATATATATATTTCATCAGTCACGAACAAATTTATCTATGAATATAGTATGATAAGCCAAATTATAATATATTAAAATATTTGACTTATGTTGCATTTTTAAACTGCGTTACGCTTTTATAGTACGTTCGTGACTTGTCCTCGAGATCGTTTTCATCTTCCATTGTTCTACATTCTTTTATATAAAGCTTTAAATTATGTTATTTTTAATTTTTTTTTAATTTTGACTTGAAGGTCATGATAGAGCTGTCACTGTCGCTTTTCTTTCCTCGTATCCTCCATCGTACAAGAGATGTGTTAGATGAAGAAAGAACTGGGAGCGAAACGGACGAATGTGGACGTCTATCCCGATGCGGGGAAGAGTCGTGGATCATTTAGGGGCGAGAGAAGGAATCGACCAGTCTTCGATTCGGTCCTCGACAGACTTTCTTTCGTTTCTCTTTTCTCGTTCGTATCTGCCACGGTACGAAGGACCTTTTGAACCGCTTGCGTTCATCCGTATCCGATCCTGCGCAGATCTGCCTTTTAAACGTGAAATATTACCTAAAAATATAAATGTTTGTAATACTATAATTGATTTTTATCTCAATTTTACATCTAATTACGTTTATCAATTTTTCTAATCAGGATTTCGTTTATACTCTATAAAAACTTATATTCAATTATTATATTTGAAATGTAAAAGAATGTTACGTATTATATAGTAATTTTCTAATTTACTCACGGATATATTCAAGCGGTTCATTCTAGGTCGCATTAATCTTTAAATTCTACTATGATTTTTCGTAAGAATTGGACGAAATTTCAATTTTAGTAGCATTTAAGGATTATAGAGAAAGTTACGCGTGATTGGTTCGGTCCCGCAGAAAAAGAGAACTGATGCAAAGTTTTGCTTCTTTTGCGTGATCGGATGATCTCGCGTAATAATTTAAGGCTTTATATATAAAAAAAAAAATTGGGTGGAAGAAAATAGAACATGTATAGATAGAAAATGAAAACGATCTTCGTAATAAATGCGTCTCGGACGTGCAGCGCGAGTCAGTTTGCTTTCGGATAGATCTCAAACTATTGTATGCAATTGTACAAACGAGCAATCTACTCTCTGAGGATTCTATACATCGGATTTATATAATATAAAAAAAAAGGGGACAAGGAGAAATAGGAGGAATAAGCGACGAATCCTGCGCAGTGTGATGAGTCGCGTGATGAATCCGCCAAATCTTTATATATATTTATAAGCCATTCGATTTCTTTATATGGACTGATCATACTATATTAATAGCATATTCGTTGGTGATCTCTCGCTGCGCGCATAAAATTTCACGGGTGACTCGCAACGAATCGTGAGAATTTAATCTTTAATCAGCAGAGATAAGGAGTCACCGTGCAAACAATATAAAAAAGATATATTTGTTAAAATTTGGACGCTGTCAATGTAAAAATGAAATTAACGCGATAAGTATAATTAGAAAACAAAAAATTTCATTAGCAGTTGCATAATGGACTTTATAATAATACCATTTAATGGTCGATCATAATACAACTCGAATCTCTTTTTTTTCTCTTTTTTTTTTTTTTAATAGAGAAACACATTTTTCTCTATTCCAAATATTGTAAGAAAAATTACAAATTTGTAAGACATGTAAAGGAATCGTTCGAGTCATAAAAAGTGAATTTTTGTATACGACTTATTTCCTTTTCTTTTTTTTTTATTTTTTTCTCTTTCCCTCACTCGAGTTGTTTTACTTTCGTTATTTCGTCAAGTTGAATGATCCTTTTTTTTGCGAGAGCGAGCGGAGTTATTATGATAAATGTCATAATAACGAGATGCAATTAGCACATAACACGGACATGGCATACAGATAACGACTTGAAACCATTAACGGAGCCCTATCAGTGTATAACGCGCAGGGTATCGATATCTTATAATCAGGCAAAAGGTTGTTCTATGTATGATTGTGCGTGTAACATTGTTAATAAACATACGATGCTTATGAAGGCTCCCTTCTTTCTATTTATTTCACGCCACCATAATGCGTTCTAATTAATCACGCTTAATCATAATATCAGGTAATTTAAAAAAAAATGCATAGAATATAGATAACTGCGCTTTGTACTTTAATTTCTCTCTTCAACAGACAGAATAGTTTTGCTGAAGTAACAAAAAATTTAGCTAGATACAGATCTGAAAATAATTTTGTTTTAAACAAAATAATTATATAGAACAATGTTGATGGCAATGCTGCAATAATCTTTATTTTACATTCTAGTCCCAAGTTAAGCGTCTTATTATTTTGATTCAAAATTATTTTTAGATCTGTATCTAGCTAAATCAGAAGACATGGCGCTAAGATTTCTAGATATTTTAACAAAACTGTTTTTTTTTCATGTAACTAAGGAACCGATGTTCCATGTATCTTTCAAAACGATAGTTTTAATACATGTTATACATTTTCAGCATTGCGATCTTCCGTTTATTATATGTATGTAACAACTTCCGTTTGTTATATGTATATAATACAAATAGCTTATAAAGACGTTTATCTGATCGCAATTACTCCGCAATTTAAAAAAAGTTGCAAAGTATTTTATAAGAAAACACAAAAATGTTTTTTATATACAAATAACGGCACTTTATTTGCCGATACAAAAATTTTTGAATATAATGTTTAATATTTCATCAGTGCTAACGTGTCCTGTTATCCTTCCGAGTTCCCGCATCGCTTTGTGGATTTCCTCCGCCGCTATGGCCATATCGTGCTGCTCGTTCGTGCAAAATTCGAAGTACTTTTGCAGATGTCTCAAGCACTGATCCAAGTGGTTTCTGTGTCTTGCCTGACTGATAGTTGGACACTCCACGGATGGATTACCGCATCTAAACAAAATGTTACGACGAATGTATAATCACGAATGCAAGTGTCAATGATTATTGTTCATTCTATCGTACATATTACTGAAGTGATCTGTCAGCGATCGCAGCAAGTCCTGGAAACCGTCCTCCGTTCTACAAGATATCAGAACTGTTTCAACATCGTCGAAGTGTCGTTTCTGCTCCTTCAATAAATCTTTTTTATTCGCTATCACGATAAAACGTTCTCTCCCGATTTTCGCCAGCAGCTCCTGTATTCCCAATGACGATAGATATTCGCGTATATAGTCTTTATAAGTCAAACCACTAGTTGCGCACTTCAACGCATCTATCATAACGACTACAAAATCAGCGTTCTCGGCGTGACTTCTCGCTCGACGGACACCCTCGGCTTCGACGATATTCTCGCTGTCCTCCGTGATACCAGCGGTATCCGCTATCAACACAGGATAGCCCGAGATGTTCGCGGTCAGCTCGATGACGTCCCTCGTGGTGCCGGCGATGGGTGTGACGATGGCGGCATTTCGCTGCACCAGACGATTCAGCAGGCTACTCTTGCCCACGTTAGGTTCACCGATGATTACAGTCCTCACTCCGTTGCGTAGAATTTCGCCACGCCTGCCGTCTGCCAAGTGTTCTTCCAGTTCCCGCATCAGCTGTCTGAGAGCATGGTGTGCGTTCTGTATCACATCATTCTCGATGTTCTCCTCCTCACCGAAGTCGATGTACGCTTCGATACTCGCCACGGACTCCGAAAGCACTTTCCGCCAGCTATTGTACAGCTTACGCAGGATACCATCAGCCTGTAGTAGCGCCTGCTTCCTCTGACACTCAGTCTCGGCCTCTATCAAGTCGGCCAGGCCCTCCACTTCCGTTAGATCCAGTTTATTGTTATAGAAGGCGCGTCTGGTAAATTCACCTGGCAACGCCGGATGCACCTGCAATCTCGAGAGGGCTTGCATCAGCTTCGTCAGGATCGCTGATCCGCCGTGTACATGAAACTCCACGGAGTCCTCGCCGGTGAACGAATGCGGACCTACAAACGGTTGTTCTAATCAGATATGTGATTTTTGAAGCATTCCTGTGATAGAAGGTTCCTCATTTCTTTCGTCGCCATTCACAAGGGACCTATCACAATTCGAAACAATTTGATTCTCCGTGAAATATGTTATTGAACACAAAATTCTAAAACCACATATATTTTTATATCGGCCCAATATGATATTTAAAGAATTAAACCCTCAAAACTTAATGAAGATGAGGGTATTCAAAAATTCTTATAGAGTTGAAAAATCTAAATACACACATTAAAAAAAAATATAAAAAAAACTAAAAAAGTGTTTTGTTTAAAACATTTCTCTGTATAACTTACTGTGTCGATAAGAATTAAATATAAGCGCTAGTTTCGAAAGGTTTACATCTCTCATTTACATTTTTTAAATCTGATTGTGAGATTGAATCGATATAAAAAAATATGTCTCTTAAATTTTTGTGTTTAACAACATTTCAAGGAGAATCGAATCAGCTCCGGACAAGTCTCTTGCAATTCTTTAGAGACTCCTCTAAAATATTTATATGTCAAATTTCTAAGCAAAATATATGAGTACTTATAATTTTAAATTTATAAGAAAATATAAAAATAAAAGCATGTCGGTCATTGAATGTTAACTCTTCATTGACAACATGAATTTTAATTCTTCCATCAGCAATAAGTCTTGAAGAAATAGAACAAATTTTTTATTGTTCCTGATTATATAAAACTCTGAAAAAATCTGATATTCTGATGTTTTTTAATTGTAGTTATTGATAGAGGATTAAAAAGGTAAGAATTGTGCGAGAATTGCACACACCGGGAAACCACAAACAAAGTCCATTGTCGATGACCTCTCCTGTTTCTGGATCACGTATCTTTCGCAGGAAGGCTTTCCTCGGTTCCAGCTTGGATATGCTTGTCATCTTTTTTAGTGTGTCTAGAGACCGGCTTCCTGATATTCTCACCACTGCCACGCCGCATTTTCCGTGACCTTAATAAATATTTTTGTTTAATTCTTGTATCTATGATGCTTAATGTAAATTTATAATAATGCATTTCATATTTATACACCAAAAAAAAAAGAAAAAAGCTTAATTATGAAAACAATTTTTTTCACTTTAACAACTTAGATCGCAAAGTTTAGTGTGGTGGCATTTTATAAAGCATGCGAAGAAAACAAAAGAAGAAATGTAGCATTAATCATTTGATTGAAATTGAGGGACTTTGATTAACTTAATCGGTCTCACAGAACACAAACTAATTAAAAATAACATTAACATTAAATACAATTTCCTATTCAGCATTATAATAATTGTTATATACTTTCTAAAACTTTCAAGGAAAATCTTTTTTTCGAGAGTGACTGGCTCAATTTTCATTCTTTAGAGATTTCACTCCAAAAAATTTAGAGAGTACAACATGTATTTTATTACATTTATAGGACATATTATTGAATAAGAAATAATATATATATGTATATATATATATATATATATATATATATATATGTATATATATTGTTAGTTTCTGTTCTACAGGTAATTTACAATCAAGTAATACTCTTTTTTTTTGCGCGAACAGAATTATAAAATTTCTGCTGTTTAACGTATGGAAAAAAAGATTAATGCCCATTTTCTATTCTAAAGTTAATGTAAATTAACTTTCCATCATGACTAATTTATACTTTCCATTTGTTTGTAGTTCTAAGAATTAAAAAAGATAAAGAATAAATTAAAGATTAAAGTAAATCTACATTGTTAGAAATAGATATAAATCGACGAATTATATAATTAAATTTCTATCAATGTAGATTAATTTCGGTTTAATTTACTCTTTTAACGTTTTCTAATTTTTAAGAACTATAAAAGATTTTTATTCTTTTTTTAATTCTTAGAACTAAAAAAGTAAGTTTAATCGAGATTGAAGTTAATCTACATTGGTGGCAATGAACATAAATTAAGTTATTCGAATCAAAGTTTCTTTTGAGGAACTGACTATTGTTCATTTCTACCAATGTAGATTAATTTTAATTTCGGTTTAACTTGCTCTTCATCTTTTTTAAAATTCTTTAGATGAAAATTAAATAACATTGGTAAAAACGGATATCATTTTTAGAACTAAAAAAAGATAAAAAAAGTTAAGTTAAATCTACACTAATAGAAAAGAGCATATAAGACCAATGCGAATCAGAGGGAGGGGAGAAGACACGCGATCCAAGCCAGCGAGTCTTAACCTGTCAGAAAAATGCCAGAAAACTTATCGGGAAATTTGCGAGAATCAGCGTGTCAAGATTCACCCTCCTTCTTTCTCGCCGGACAAAATGTAAGTGTAATAACCGGAAGACAGGGCACAGATGGTCGTGCCCTTGCGATCGCTCACAGGACAGTTGGCGGTAAAGTGACAATAGCACGACGTTCCGCGCGATACGACAAACCGCGTGCTTCGAGAAGATCCACGGATGAGGGAATAGAAACGCTCGCGAAGGCTCGTCGGAGACGAGAACAGGCGCATAACGAGTTTATTGCTCATCAGACGAAATGTCGACATGTATCGACAAGCTGACGAGCGAGTAAGACAAGTAGACGGACGACAGTGCACTACGAAGAGATAGCGATTGTGGAATCACAATTCACACGGTGAGATATGGCGAGACTGCCGGAAACGAACGCTGTGCTGCGCGGCAGAGATCAGTATTGTCTTTACTGAGATTGGAAGTAGTTAGGAATCGGTAGTTTCTCTTATTTGCTTCTGATTCAACAAAATTCCTTTCGTCCATCGATCGTCACGATCGCCATTTCATGTCGTGCTGCAACAGTACGTTTAATCTTAGATTACAGCAACGGATTATTTAGACTTGAAGTGAAAAATTTTAGACGGTTATATAATCTTTATGATTGATATTAGATGCTTTCTAAAACTTTTAAGGTGAATTTTATTGAAGAATGAAATCTCTTAAAGATTGAAAATTCTTAAAGGTTGAAAATTGAACTACTCTTTTTTAAGATTGGCTCAATTTTCACTCTTTAGAGTCAGAGTCTACTAAAAAAATTTATAGAGTATGAAATTCTAAATTATAAGGAAAAAATGTTAAACCTTCTTCTATCATAATTGTTATAAAACGAAGGTTTACTATTCTGTACTTCAACTGTAAAACTTAGGAGTATAGTTTTCATAAGATATAAGTAAAGATTTACAAGGGTGATCGTTATTGAATTACATTTTAAATTCTTTAGATCCAGTTCCACAACTCATGGTTAATCAAGCAGTTAACTTGTAATTTTAGAATTGGAAAGAGATGAGAAACAAGTTGAACCTTGGTTAAGAGTTAACTCGGTTAAGAATTAAGTGTGGAATTAGGCTTTAGCGTGGAAATTCACTAAAAAAAAATGAAAATTAAGCTATAGGTCCAGTTTCACAACTCATGGTTAATTTAATCATGATTCAACTTATTCTTCATCTTTTTCTGATACTAGAATTGAAAAAAGATGAGAAATAAATTAAACCTTGCTTAAGAGTTAATCATGAGTTGTAAAACTGGATCCTCTAGTCTTGAAAAAAAGTAATTCAGTTTCTTTAAAGTGAGATTTCACTTAGAATAAAATTTTTTGTAAAACTCTAAAAGTTTTTTGTAGTATGTATTCTTGATTAATACTCAAGACGTTCGTTCTAGACGTACAAGACGTTCGTTCCAGACGTACAAGACGTAACGTTAAATTTGTTATCCTTGCACAATGGAGGATTTAGAGGATTTGACGGCGAACGAAGTAGTGCTGGATAGATGCGGCAACTGGGTGGAATCCCAAAAGAATTGTTTCTATACCAAAGAGGACTCCCTCAAACAAAAGCTAGATGAATTGGAGTGCGATGATTGGTACAACACGGACTCGGAATTCGATTCCGTCTCAGAATGTGGTGGGAAAAAACGTAAAGTGGGAACGCAACTGAAGGACGAGGTGCTGGATCTGATCTGCGAGTGGAAGGAATGCACGTTTCGCAGCAATCATTTGGACAAATTTTTGAGGCATGTCTCGAGTCACATACCTAACATACAAATAAGCATAAAAAACGATAACGAGGTCTATGTGTGTCAATGGAAAGATTGTCCATATAATACTGATGTAGGCGACGAAGTAATACGGCATGTCAATTATCATGCCTATCACACTAAGTTGAAGTGTATTGGATCCAATGTTCGCGCAAAAATCAAACTACCCGTAAGTAACGATGGATATTTTCCAGCAAAAGACATAGATGACACAGCAAATTACCTTCTTGTTTATCAATCTTAAACATTCACTACAAATGGATGAAAAGAGTAGTATTCAGTCAAGGCAAGTTTTGATACCTAACTATATTGTATAAATTTTTACGATTCAGACAAATGTGGAAATGATTACTGTGTCTATTGCTGGAAAACCTCCACATCAGTGGAATAAATGTTAAAAATTAAGGATTTTTTTGCAGAAATGTCATAGAGATGCAGAATGGAAGAACATTTTAGATTCCCCACCTCCACATTTGTGCAGATGGGAAGAGTGCTTGAAACTGTTCACAAATTATCAAATGTACTTGTATCATGTTACTGTACATATGACTGATTGCCCGCGTGGCAACAGAATCAAAGACGGAGTCGATTGCAAATGGACCGGGTGCAATGGCAAATATACCAGCTTATACAAATTACGAGATCATGTAAGATGTCATACCAAAGAGAAAATAATTGCCTGCCCAGACTGCGGTGTCACGTTCGCCTCAAAGACGAAATTTCACATACATTGCCAGCGACAAATTCCCTTGGAAGGTAATAAATTCATCGTACGTTCTTATGAATGATCTCTTTCATTTTCTTCCAATACATCATGAATTTACAGTGCAAGGATTCCGTTGTTCACACTGCAACAAGTTTTATCCGACCGAAGGAATCTTGCGTGATCACATGAGATCTCATGTGTTCAATTATAAATGTACTCTATGTGACATGAGCTGTGAATCGCCGTCGGGCTTGGCAAAACACGTCAGATATCGTCACATGTCAACCAGAACATTTCCATGTCAGTTGTGTTCGCATGCTGCCAAGTCGCAACAGGATCTTGATTCTCATATGACTGTCCATACTAATGGACCGAATTTTTCTTGCTACTTCGAGGGATGTCTTTACACGTGCAAAGGAGCTTACACCTTGGATAGGTAATCATAAAGCTCTTCATTAATGATTTATTCTTTATTTGATGATTGTTAAATATATTACAGGCACTTAGAACGAGTACATAGTTTAGCGGTGCGATGGTACTGTTGTCACGAATGCCCGATTAAATATCGAAAGAGTTATAGATTGACAAAGCATCTTATAGAAGCCCATCGATTGCAATTGCCCAGCGGACACAAACGCTTCCATTATACGCAAGAAGAAGACGGATGTTATAGGCTACAGATGGTTCGATACGAAGCTGTAGATGAAGAAAACATGTTGCCCGTCGAAGAGGCGGATTTACCAGATAAAAAATATAAAATAGAGCTCAATCAAACTACCTCGCTGACAACAGTAAAAGTGAATTTCATTAACTTAACATTATTTAATAGTTTTCTTCCATTCATATAATGATTTGTTCCAGATTGTTGAAGATAATGCAGAAGAAGAAATGAAAGAAGCTGCACAAGATTCTCAAGAGGAAACGGCAGAGAATGGTGTTGACAAGTTCGTACCTGTTATATCTAATATTTTAATATCTATCGATGATGTAGACGAAAAAGGGAATATCATAAAACAGGAGATCGTCGAGATACAAGAAACGAAAGAACTACCGCCATCGGAAAAACCATTGCTAATTTTAACATAAGTTTGATATCTTTAGAAAAATATTCTTTGTATTTTTATATTATTACATTATGTATTCTTTCTATGATTTTGCATTATAGGCGTTGTACTTTACATTTAGTTTTGATACAAATGTGCAACGTAAATTTATTTATCTCGCATCTTCACTTTGAAAAACTTTATTTTTATTTATCACCTTATATTTTTAAAAATGTTTATAATTATAAAGCAAGAACAATATAAAGTATATCAATTTACAAAGCAAGAACAATAAAGTATATATATATACATATGTACATATATAAAACAAATTGAATATTTATTTTTTATCTTTGCTATATTCATGCTTACAGAGGGTAGTTTAATATATAAAATTAAGATATCCATAATTATCTAGTATTATATTGCGAAACAAAAAATTATGTTGCCATCGTAACGATACTTTTATAAAAATAATAAATTACCTGATGCTCTTGTAATATTATTTTAGGAAAAATTCTATACAGAAAAAGTGTAATTATCTTCTTTTGAATCCATATTTCTTCCTTTCATAGAAGAGATCTGTCTTTGAACTTCCTAAGTTGACTATCTTGGGACATCCGTCTCTCTGAAAACACGATGTAAGATATTCAATTTGCGAATATACAAACTGAATACAAAACTTGTAAATATACAAAGTCTGTTCTTTTCCACTGAACTTCTTGCGGTATTCCATATTGGAAAGAAAACGTCTGTTCCTGTAGATCAACTTTAATTTCTGTTTAAACTTTTATCTTTTTCTAATTCTTAAAATTAATAAAAGAAAGGATCGCAAAAAATCGTTTACAAAAATCTAATATTGGTCAATATTAAAAGACAATAATTATTTATTTTAATTATTAACAACATTGTTGTTTAGTATTTCAATAAGTAATTAATTACTATCTTTCGAGGCATTGAGTGGCTTGCCGCTCAGTGCGATTGACTCGTGATCTGTAGAACTGGGGGTTCAATCCCATCTGCGTTCACATATGCGATTTTTCATGTTAAGGAGTTGAAAATCCATCTAGTGATTAAAAAATCTTTTATCACTAGCGTCGTTCAGATCCCGCGTTAAATTGTAGGACACATATATATAAGCCCTTCAAAATTTTATATTATTTTAATTAGATTTCTTATATGCTTCTCTCTCGATTTAAGAATTAGATTCTGAAGAATATAATATACAGGTCCCGTAAGTTTTGGTCAATCACTTTCATGTAGATAGAGCGAACTAAATTGAGTTGAGTTCTTTATTATTTTGCAATTTTTGCAATGGTTAATGAGATATTAATTATCAAAAATCATCTAAATATTAATTTTCAATAATTTCTTACTCAAATACTATCAAGTTTACAGAAAAACAGCAAGAGATAAAAATTATTTATTTTCGTCTTATAAAGTTCTAAGAATTTTTTCAGAATTTTTTAATATCGTGTTTTCTCATGGTAAAAATAAGAAAATGCACCACTAAAAAGTTGATAAAAAATTCTGAAAAAGTGATTGGCGAAAACAAGACATTTTGTATACAATTTAAATTAAGTAAACCACATCCTATCACTATTAAAAAGAAAAGAAATACATACTTTACATTTAATTTTCGGTAATAATTTTACTAATATTAAGTTTCTACAAGAAGTTCAGCTGAAAATAGACTAATCTAAGATAATTAGAAATAAAAGACATTTTTTAAATTTATTATTATTTATAATTAATGCATTATATGGAGCAAAGTTGCATTTGTGCAATCGATGAATTAAAGAACCTATACTTACATCTTTCTCCTGTATCGTGCATTCTTTACAATAATACGCGTCCGACACGCCGGGCCCACCGCATATCACGCAACGTCCTTGATAAGAACCATAATTGCATTCGTCGCATATTCTAACCAAGGTGCACGGCCTCACGTAAGAATCACAAATGACGCATTTGCCGTCACATTTTTCGCACAGTCGACCGATGGCTTAATAAAAAAAGAATAATTGTTAAAATATTTTGTTTTGACTTATAGGGATTGGACTCAACCTCAACTCACCGACTCCCGGTTGCTTGCGACAGAAGATTAAATCCGGATGATGTTTGGCCATGTTTACTAAATGCTGTTATTCACTCTTGAAACGAATGAGAAAACGATTATATTGACGTCTAAATGCTCGTTTAATGATTTCAGCTTTTTCTATCAATTTGTTACAATTTGTTGTCAACAAGAAATACCTCCTTTATTCTTGTGAACTTTCTGAACTGAACTGGTGCACATTGAACAGTGCAATAAGTTTGTTCTTTTCTGGTTCAGCGGATTTAATAGTTGAACGAGCGCTCGGTGTTATTGGTGTATTCTTTTAGATCATCCAATCAGAATTTTAGATCCAAAAGAATAGCAGTGAGTTCTCACTCAGCTGTTGAGTAGGATTGCATACACATTCTATAAATTAATAGTAGTAGCGCCATCTGAATTTCTGTCTCAGTTGCTCTTTATTTTTCCGCTTTTTCTCTCTAGATCATTTGTACACAAAGTATATATATATATATATAAAATCTAAATGTAATGAAACTAAAAAAAATAGATTTATAATTGTAATGCAAAATGAAAAAAATACAAAAATAAGAAAATATAAAATTATATAAATGTGGTATGATACAAATATTATACTGTAAAAATATTTTTATTTAACGACTGCAACATACAATGCTTGTTTTCTTGCTAGATCGCGTTTTAATAAATTATTAGAATTGCACCATATAGAACGCAAATTTCTAGCTAAAACGAAAGCAATCCAGCAATTATACATATCACTCAATTTAAGCGAGACTGACAAAATTGATAGTTTGCCGATGTGTGTGTGTGTGTGTGTGTGTGTGTGTGTGTATGTATGATTTCAGTTAATGGTTCACCTCTCATTGCAT
>Ga0157364_1004698_pt1 | contig 13703 bp, 5 predicted proteins | sample AttsexASBM2_FD_111476 | JGI IMG/M metagenome (GOLD analysis project Ga0157364, IMG submission 111476) | Fungus gardens microbial communities from leaf cutter ant in Ribeirão Preto, State of São Paulo, Brazil - Atta sexdens ASBM2 | ecosystem: Host-associated > Fungi > Mycelium > Unclassified ... | reverse complement strand
TAATCATGTATATATAATAATATATATAATAATATATCAAGTTTTATATGTATTAATACATAGAATATTATACATAGAATATTATAAATAACGTAATAGAAATTTTATTTTTTATTACAAAAAACATGGAAAATTATTTCACCAATTCATCTTTAATAATTCTCATTATTTTTTCCATATATATGTGGACAAAATTATACAAGAAAAAGGAAATGTATATATGGGAAATGTATATATGGGAAATGTATATATGGGAATATATTATATATACTTATATATATTTATATATGATTATATATAATCATTTCTTATCAGGTATTCTGCATTAATTTAATAATCCTAATTTAATAGTTATTTTAATTAGTTATATTACATATGTTGATTTGACTTGATAAATATCCATGTATTACTGTCTTACATTATATTAACACAAACAATTTTTATTATATGTGTGAAATAACCAAACAAAAAATATTATGTATTACTTAAAACACATATGATTTTAGAAATATAATGCGACATTTATGTATGACATTTGGAAAAAAATTCTTTAATCTATAATTCAATATCTTAATCTAAATATAAATTTGTATACATTGAATTATTATTATTATTTTATGTAGTAGGAACAGTTTCTAATATTGTTTTACTTTAGAAACATTTTAGAAAATAAAATTGTAAAAACATATTCCTTATACAAGTAATTATATTACTCTATGTTTCAATCTTTCTTCTTCAAGTGCCATACGCTATCTTAGCGCGTAGGCATTGGAGACTCCCTCTCATATATCTGTGCACTGATCGTACACATCGTATATAAGGTCTTACAGTTTAAACGCCGATTCCGAACGACAATTTTTGATATGGAGATTTCCTGGGCAAGTGTACTATTCGGTGGTTTGCTATTGCCAATTGAGAGAAACTACGAGTATATATGAAAAATTTTTGGTCTGTCGGGGATCGAACCCGGGATCTTAAGTATAGCAATATAGCAGACCAGTGCATTATCTGCACCATGCTCGCGCTCGTTACAACTTTTATAGGTACAATATATTTGTTAGAAATATTAATTTTATTGGAAAAAAATTATAATATTCAGATAGAAAAATGCATTTCAAAATTCTTTCAGTACAAATAGAGCGTGCAACATGAACTAAAAATTGTCTGCGCTGACAATCAATTTTAAAACATAGTCTAAATATATTTCTTTATTTTAATTCATTTAATGTGATTATCTTTCAAACGATATTTGGTTTTATAACTGATGTCAAATATGATAACACACTCATATGTACAATTTTTTGATCTGACTTAAGAAAGTCGAACGGTAATTATAAGGAATATATATAAAAGCTTTTTTAGGCGCGCAGTCATTTGTACGGTACTTGTTATGAATTTACCAATTTGAAATAGTCTGTCTTTAATTTGTTCTGAAAATACGAATCCATATTATACAGTATTGTACATAATCTTATCGTGAATCATTTTAATTCAAATTTCTTTCGAGAAGTTATTTTACATTGTTAAATAACGATTATATGGAATGTCAAATAGTTTCATAATCGATGTTTTAAGAAGAATTTAAATTTAATTGTATTCCATACTTATTTATGAAGAATGTTTGATGACATAATATATATATGTTCAATGATGGAACAAAAAAGCAAGGAAATACATAAATCCAAGAAGAACCCAATAATACAGGTAAAATATGATAAAAAATAAAATAAATAATAAAATTTAATTATTTTTTTACAAATAAGTGCTTGAGATACACAAATGTGTGCAACATGAAAGTTTAGTTACAAAATATTTTTTGTCCGAAATTTTTTTCTAATATGTAATTAAAAATTAAGACTTAATGTGTGTTTACTTGGCACTCAAGTAATTGTATTTTAAATACTATCGTATCAAATCATGTAGTTATTTATAAAAATTGATTTTAATTTATTTCTAAGATGATATAATTCAATTTATTGTATCTGTAAGCCACGCTATTATTATTCTATTTTAAGTGCGATTCTTATTATAAAGTGTCAATATAATATTTCTTCATTATCAATATAATATTTCTTTATTATTTCACAAAATAAATGATAATCATTTTACATATCATTACATTTATTTATATTGTAAAGCTCTGGATATAAGGCAATAAGAACAGCGATAAGAACTCGGAGAGAATTTTTTTTAGAATTTATCCTAAAAATATAGTAGTTCTGGGACAATATTGTATTTCGAAAAATTTTATGTAAATTTCTCTCCTTCATTAATAAAAGTACAATCAAGTATAAAATAAGTTTGATTAATTTTACTGATTAATTTTACTGGTGCATAGTAAAAATCTTTAAAATACTGCATTGTACCACAACTACTATATTTTTAAGATGAATTTTAAAAGATAATTCTCTCCAGAAATAGTATAGAAATAAGCGATATATAATTGTCGCCTTCTGTTAAACAATGCCGCAAAAAAAAAAAATTAAAAAACTAAATCAATCTGATCGCATATAGATTATAATATTTTCTTCCATTTGTTTCAAGGTTAGCGTACATAAAATGTGAAAAATCTGAACATTGATTTGTAGACTATAAGGCAACAGACACAGAATTCCAATTCGTCGGACATTTATCACTATTGCCTTATTCTACATTCCTATGTGCATTGACATTCCTATATGCATTTTTGAATGTTGGTTTCCTTTGTTTCTGTCGCTATCGTTGGCGTTCAGCAGAAAAAGCAGCTTTGCAATTGTTATAAAATTTTTGAATATGTTTGGTTTTGTCCTTAATTCCTCACTGAATTTAAATGTATAAATCATATTGAAGAATTTTACAACAGTTGCAAAATTTTTTCTGCTAAACGCAGCCATTATTTTTATTATTATCGCTGTTGCCTGGCATTGTATATAAGGCTCATGCTTTATATTATATCTCTTCTAGAATAAAATATCTTTTTATATGTAAATAGAGTAAAGAGATTTTTAATCAAATTCAAACATATTTGTAACTAATTTCAAAGTTGTTAGATATTATTTATTCAAATTTTTTCCTAAGAGTTTTCTAGAAAAAATGTAACATTATCACAAATTAGGATAAATTAAGAAAACTTATAAATTAAAAATGTATTATGTACTAAACTTCTATATAATTCTGTACTAAACATTTTATGTAATATACTACTTAATATATACTATATTATTTGTATTACCATATTTTATATATTGTTTTCTATATAGAAATGGAAAATATAATATATGCAAGGAAAGAAGTCTTACATCAAGAGAAAATATTTAACAGATATATTTATAAAATTGAATAAAATATTCTTTTCCATAAAACTATTAATCCGTAATAAACTTAATTTCTATAAAGATTATTAAATATTATTACAGAAGATAGTAAATATATTAAATGCAATAAATGCAGTAAATTTGATTTTTATTTACAGCTTTGATTTTATTAATATTAAAAAAAATCACTGTAATACGTGCATGCATATGTTATAATAATAAAAGTTTTCAAAATTAATTAATTTTATGTAAGAATAATTACTAAATTGAAATAAAATATAAAATAGTAATATAGTGATGGCTTCAAAAATGAATTTTATAAATGTAAATATGCCTGTATGACTTTCACGAATGTTAATTTACTGCGTAAATTGTATATTCATAGCGCAATGAATACAATTCACAAATCAATTGGAATCAAACAAAATGAAAGTAAACGCAAACGTTTCAACTTTGGATTTCTATCCTTTTCAGTGCACAAATCACTGTGTGTACTTAAATTATATCTATCGAACTGTGTCTATCGTCTTACAAATATTTACGCACCAATATTCGCGGAGGTATGTATAGGCGTTTTACTTTTATTTGAGAAATCGTTGAAAGTGCATGTTTTTTGTATTGTTTTCAAATATAATGTGCATTATAAAGTTGTCCGTAAAAAATAAGGAAAAAATAGAGAAACAGATCTTTAATCATTGTCGAAAGAATGTAATGCAAAAGTATATACTTTTGTATGAACTATTGCTGATTTTTAGAACATTTATATTTTTATTAATACTTTAAAATCTACTGAGATTAAAGAGCATTTCTTTATTAAAATGTGTATTGATAGGGAACATAACAAATTACGTTTTTCATTTTTACTTTTTTTATTCAAAGTTCTATCAAAGATCAGATTGATATTAACAAATATAATGTTTGTACTAAGGAACAATTTTGGAAACAAACAGAAAAAAGTTTTATTTAAATATTGATCCATTATATGAAGTATGTCTCAAAATTCTTTGCCTAAACGAGACAACATATTTATCCAACAACATTCTATTAGTACGCTTTATGTTTCAATCATATACAAATGTATCACATAACACTATGTTTGAATGTATATCAGAGACATCAAAATTAACAGCTACGAATAATTTCGCTTCCGATAAATCCAATTCATTCGATGATATTTGCAGTAGATGGAAAACTATCTTCCATAAATAAATAATGGTCTTCCATAAATAAATCATTAATATATGCGGCCAGCTCTGTCATTAATAATATATTAAAAAAGTGTAATTCAAAAGAGAATGAAGAAGAAGAAATAGAAATAATTGATACAACATATATTATATTTTCAAGCTTGTAATATACTATATAGAAACTAGGGGTGTGTTTGAATTAAATTTAGCAGATGATGATACACATGAAAATATATTACTTAATCTCATTTCAGTAGCTAATAAATTAGTAGCTAATAAATTTAATATAAGATCTTAAAGTAATGTGTGAAAACCGTATAATAAAATACGTAACGAAAGAGAATGTTTTAAAATATTTAGATTTTGCAATTAGTAGCAATACAGTAGATTTGGAGAGTTATGCAAAAAGATTAATTACTCTATACTTAGATGCTATCATAAACATTACAGAATTTAAAAAAAAAATTAAAAATAATCCTAAAATATTATTCGATCTTGAAAGAAAAATTACTCGAAAAAAAAGATGCTTTTTTTGATTAAATAACGATTACGCATTATTCATAGAAAATTAAACTAAATTTTAACTCTAGATTAGATCTTTAGAAAAAGAAAATATATTTTATATGTAATTATATACATTTATATATAATTATATACAACTCTTTTTTTACAAAGTATATTTTCTTTGATTTTTAAATTAATGCTACACATCACACTTTTAATAATCTCAATATACAGTTTTTTAAATTTTAATTATTGTACTTTATTCCAAAATTCCAAAATTGTCAGTATTAATAACTTAACAAAAACTTAACAAATTAACAACAACAATAAAACAATTTTATCAAGCTCTCGTTAATAAAAATAATATTACAATACCGGGCAAATTAGAACTAAAACATATTATTTGTGTTCGTTATAAAAAATTTTCTATTTATTCATGTTACATACAATAGTTAATCCACTATTATATTATCCACTATTATATGTAATCATATGTAATATGAATAAATAGAAAGGAAAATTTTTTGTATAACGGACACAAATAATAACCATGTTTTAGTTCTAATTCGCCTGGTTTTTATTATAATAATATTTTTTTTTAAAATAATATGTAATGTAGACTAAAGATTTTAACACTAATAGTGAAAACACCGTTTAAAACACCGTTTAAATATATTCTATTTGATTAATTTATTTAATGTGATTACAATTATCTTTCAAATACTTTCTTTTATGATAATGATCTGAATTACAATACTACAGTCGCATTATAAAATTTGAATTTGAAACTTAGGCTAAGAAAGTCGAATGGTAACAATATGTAATGTAAGAAATGTATGCAAAGGCTATGTATGATTGTAATTTGTTGCAAAACTGCTGATTTAACGTAGTTTCGTTCTAAATAGATGAAGATATATATCAATACTATTCAATATTACACATAAATCTTGTCGCGAATCAATCTAATTCAAATTTCTTGCATACCTCTTTCTTTCCTCAAGAAATATTATATTGTTAAATATTATCTATCATATAGAGTTAAATATTATATAGAACATTGAATGACCTTATGAAATTCGTACCTTCTATATTATTTATATTATTTAAAATTATGTAAGTAAAGCTGTGAAAAAACATTTGTTATAAACAAATTTTTATAATGTAATTAAAGAAAGTGTCCGGATCTTTTGTACCCGCGAATATTGATCAGGGTTTTAATTTTAAAATAATATTCATTCTTATTATTTTATTGTGCATATAGATTTGAAAAATACGTGTAATTATATATTATAGCTTTATATTATGTTAACACAATTAGAATTTTTATTATATGTGCATAAATCAAACAAAAAATATCATCTGTAAATTGCTTAAGATATATTTATATCTGTAGAAATATACGATATTTTATATTTCATAGTATCATTTAGAAACTTTCTTGGTTTATAATTTAATTTTGTCGTTTGATGTATTGTAATAATATTGTATTATGGAACATGATAAAAATAGTTTTCAATCTTTTTATTGTAGGGATATCTTTTTAAAAGACACAAAATATTATTTTTTATCACACACAGATTCTATTATTATTAAAGACTTCATATATTGACTGAAAATAAATCAATAAAAATAGTAACGTTAATAATTTTTATTGTAAAGATTACTAATATCATTTAATATTAAAGTAAACACTTATTAAATATATTTCCGTATTTATTTAATTTTTTAAAGTAATTGCGATATAATAATTTTTCGATCTATTTTTTATAACGGTTTTCTTAATATTTTAAACTAAATTCTAAAAGAATACATTAAAAATCAATAAAAAATTAATAAAAATCAATAAAATTTATTTTTTATAATTTAAAATATATTAAACAATACAGATTTCTTTTTTATATTCTTTTGGACGTATTATTTATAATTTTTTAATTTAAAGATCTTTTAATGAGTTCATACGAGAATTATGTCCTTCAATGTTCAGGCGAGCGCGAGTGAGAATAAAGTATAAATAAAATCAGATATGTATCTACTTTATATTTGTAAGATCCTCTATTTTAGATAATTTATCAATGAGTACAATTCTGATATCGTTATCATATGCAGTAATCACCGTTGTTAATAGAACGTTATCGTTGATTTCATAGCCGCGAGAGGGTTAATGCGATGTGCACGTTTATGCTGTACTGCAAATGTCATCGTTTGAGATATCTGCTCTAAGACCGCAATTCACGGAGAAGGCGAGGATCTATAGTGCATCAGACTGTTAGTTAGACAGAGTGCAAGCCTACGGAGTAGCACAGAATGCGTTGTATCAGTGCACGAATAGCACGGGCTTGTCAGTGATAAAGCAGATAATATGTCAGATGAGCGCGGAACATAATGTACGTATCGTATCGCTAAGTGACCGCTAAGTTAAAATTATATACATGTTCCTTAACAATGATTCATCGCTCGAAAGACGTAAGATTTGAAAGTTTCAAAAAAAAAAAATCCTTTCGCTGTAAGTGAATAAAATAAAGTATCGCATTTTCCGCATTTTTCATTTGAAATCGATAGTATTTGGACAACGGTTTTAAACGCCCTCAAAAACATGAATACTTGTAGCTGTTGTTACACGACATCGGCGCATATCCTGTATTTTACATATGAATTTTTTTTCAGTTTGTTGAATGATTTGCATTTTCCGGAAATCGGAATTTCGATACTGGTTTCCTATTGATTTCGCCTGATATTCCGGATATCCGAAGTGCCAAAGTCCATTGCGCTTATAACATAGAACTACCGTTCCAAACCATTGTATATTATAATATCATCTACTTGAATACACCAGAGACTGCTGGAGTCTCCCACCCTGTATATTGGCTTTTTCTTTACGGTTTGTTTATGTCGCATGCGCACAATCCACCCCCGAGAGCCGCCGACTCTCGTCCACCCTTCCAGTCGCCGGGAAGCGTGCGGATGTTTTGCATCGCTCGTCGATCGGTCGTCGAATTTTCCTATCAGTGAAGGTGAACATCTGTCGTCCCTGTCGTTTGCACGAAAATCGATTGCATCAATCGTGTCGCGAGATCCTCACCGAGGTATATCAAAAATGTGACTACGACGCGATAAAATGGTGACGTACAAAATTTCTGAGTTTTCAAAACGATCTCAAACAGTTTGAAGCATAGATTAAAATTAATACCGACAATTCGCTACCGAGAACGCGGGGTTATATTATTTCATAATGCTTCCAAAAATTTCTCATTCTTGCGATTTATTTTGCACGAAACGCGACGAATCTCTAGTCAGAGGCAAATCTTCATTTCGAGGTCGGATCAGTATTGGATAGTCGAAACGCAAGGGAGTGTAATTAGTTTCTGCAGATATAAATACGTTTCTACATTCTGATAAAGATATTTACTGATATACACAGATTATTAAAATCTTGGATATCATGAGATAAACATTATTAACCGCTGATTTGTGCAAATACGTGACGAACGTGGATAAGGATTTCAGAACAGCCAAGACTCATCGGAACTTTAACGCGTGCATATTGAAACATAGTGTATCTATGAAACTCATCGTGAATGAGCAAGTAAAGTGTCAGCCTCGAAACAAGGATTACGAGGATCGGCAACGACTCTACGCCACGGTAAGCTTTTCCTGGATAGCATGTGTTTCGTACTGCATGTTAAACATGCTCGAAAAGTTCTAGTACTTTTTGTCAAAGTATCACGTTATTTATGAAAACTCCATGCGGAGAAGACAATAAGTATCAGCGACACGTAGTTGTATTAAATTATAGCTGTGTCGGATAGATCTGTAATCGTCTTTGCTCGGCGGCTTAACATACGTAAATGTCAGATTGACAAAGTTAGCGGATGTAACACATGCGCTTACCAGCTTACTCGCCTCTATTACACATAACTGAAAGAAAAGAACTCACGTTAAAATCTCACCGTGAGCTCTTTCCTGGGATAATCTGCCCGTTGATAACGCGCGTTTCGCGCGCGCCTCCGCGGACAATCCGCATTTATTGTATGGAGAGAACCTCACGTTTGTGTACCGACATGTCGACGTAATCCGTTCTCTCGTAATAATCCATCAAAATAACGGCAGCGTTTTTGCCGGGGGAAATTTTGCCCGATATTTTTTCTTTATTATTATTACTTTTTTTTACGGCCTTTGACGCGGGAAGCGTCCGCCGCATTTCAACGACGTACCGCACCCTTTTATCCTCGCACATTCTGTACTCACGCGTACCTGTCTATCGCGACGATATAGAAGGCTAATTGAAATTCGGATAATGGGCAAACCGATAAGCGGCATTGTCCGTCGTTCCAAAACGAGGAAGGTGTTTTTGTCGGCGTCCTCCGCTATACCGTCGATGGGGAAATTCGTTTTCACGGCTCGTTGTGGTTATCTCGATACGATGCGGTATTTCTATCAGGACCCGGTTGGCGGGCAATGATAATCCAGCCGGGCGACGCTGTGTCACCCTTACGAATATCGTACGTTAGCAATTGATTTTAGTGATAATGGATATTCATTGACATTGATTGGACACCCGTTAGACGGGACTAATTGATCCATTAGACGAACAAGGTCTTTCCTTGAGGGCTCGATATCGCGAAGGTCTTGCCAACCTCGTTAGCACATCGTCGTTAACATCTTACCCTATGCGACGCGCTCGCGCGCGCACACCTTAATGGATAACAAAATTTATATGATAACGACAAGACAAGAGAAATATATGGAGCGTAAGATCACATTGGTGTCACAGTACATTCGAGATTCGTGACATTATAATCGATTTCTTTCAACCGTAACGTTTCGACCGAGATACAGTGAGAAGTAAAATATAATGTCGTAAAAGAAGAATACAGCTTTGTTTTTTATTCTTATACCTTGTTGCGTTTCGCTCTTGTCTTTAGCTGTCGCAATCATGATCATTCAACTGCGTTCACCTGATAATTTAGGTTTAGCCAGCGATTCGAATTTGCGTTAATGATGTCCGTATTATTAATTGCTATGCGCGCGCGCGCGCGTACCCTCACGTCGGTCCTCGTCATTTTGATATTATATGTGTAAGCGGAACGAACACCGTGGGTGGTCGCAACGGTGTTTTCAGTCGGACGATCGTCTTTCATCGTAATAAAAGAGCTACATAATTTAAAACGAACCGTCGGAGATAGGGACTTATAAATCGTTTCGGTCGCTAGGGTGGTCAACATTATCGCGTTTATCGGAATTACGAGCGGCGATCTCATTCCATAAACCCTACGCGGGAACCTTTATTATTTTTCCTTTGCTGTGGTACTATCCCTCGCGTAAATCCTATTCAAATGCGACAGCAATGCGGCTTAATTCGCCGAAGCAAAGATCCATGCGAGAGATCGAAATAATCTCGATTAAGATCGAGTAATAAACCGTTGATCAAAATTGTGTATATCAATGCTTAAGGCTATGGTGCACAAAAAACATAAGGCAGCAAGACGTAAGCAATAAGAAAAAAAACATATTGGATTGCTTAGGTTATGGCTTTACGGACTTTACTGTGATTGGTTAATTCGCTTACTGCTTACGTTTTAATATTTAAGTTTTTTTGTGTGCTCTTACTAGTGCCCAGTAATGCCCAAGTAATATCCAATTTTTTATGTCCATTAACACAGTTAAATCTGTAGTGTCAAATATAATTACTATTTTAGTACAATATGAAATAACGATATAATTGAGTAGGAAAGTGGCGACTTACATTAGATTAAATTTGACACTATAGATAGTAGATTTAACAGTAAATACCCTAATAATGCCCATTAATACCTTAATAATGCTCATTAATGCCCATTAATATCTAGGTAATGCTCATTAATATCCTAGTATTGTGTAATCTCATATCTTATTATGATACACAATTCTGTTAAATAATGCCCAATAATGCCCAGTAATTCCTCAAACACCGCAATACCCTCAGCGATTTTACTCTTCGATTTTAATGAATGCAGTAATAAAAGATTGAAAACGACATATATGCATGTATATGTCGGTCTTTGTGTGTGTTCTATCTATATTTGCTGATGTTAATTAAACGAAAGTACTTAGTTCATCGTACTAAGTGGTTTAAATATATCTGTGTATTCGTATATTTATTACAAGCTATAGCTGTTTCTTCATAAACGTGGATCTTGATTGAGCTCGAATCGTCAAACTCAAATATCCATCCGTAAAGCGCGAAAGAGATTTGCCGGTTTATTTTCTCATATTTTATGATGGGACGAGATGACCAGTCTGAAAGGTATGAGACACGATTAAGCTGGCAAACGTACATATCTGACGGAAGGTTCGCAAATCCGCAATCGGTTTCTCGATTTGCGGAACGAATTAAAGTTGGTCAGCGTCTGTTTGCACAAGTCATCGGCTGAGCGTAGTCCATTTGTTCGCATCGGCCAATAGTAATAGAGATTCGGCGTTCGCGTAAACGATAGGGAACGGATAAATATATCGGTGTCGCGAAGCACCATTTGTACAACCGCGGATGATTTAACAATATCGATTGCAATCGATATATCGTACGCGCGCGAGTCATTCCCAATGTTTTAATTATTCGGAAATGATTCCTGCACCAGACAATATTCTATATTCCGACATAACGGTAATATTCCATTTCGTTTTGCTAAAAAATTCCAACTTCACCGAAACCTGTAATTACTCGTTCGTGAAATATCAACTGGATACTCGAGCCATTGCGTGCTACATTTCCGTGTTACACGCAATCGTTTTAAATTAACAATGTATTCGAATTACGCCGCTTATACATCAATCGATCGCTTCGGACAAACCGCTGTTCATTTATCATTTTTACGAACTACGCGGGCGAAGCTTTTTTCCAGCCATTCAAAAATTCACCACGAGAGCTTTCCGTTCTGTCCCTTTCTTACTCCCTGACTTCCTCTTATTTCTGTCTCTCTTCCTCCGGATCAGTCTGTCAGAATTCATCGGACCGGCGAGATGATCGAGCGCTTAAATATGTAGCATCCATCGTCTCGCACTTTTCTCGTGTTTTTCGCTTCTGGAATCGTCCGGAATTCTGCAGGATGGAAGGCATCGTATCATTGATATCGTGCCGTGTGGTGAGCCAGCGAGAGATAAATTTTTCAGAATTTTACGATTCTTCGCGCCAACGGTACGCGCGATTCGCCGCGAAAGAGGAAGAGTCATTCGTTCGCTCACCCGTTCGACCGTTCGTTCGTTCGTTCGCTCGTCTGTCCGTCCATTCGTTCATTCATTCGTTCGCTCGCGGCAAAGAGAACGTTGGATCTACCTACGCGGGCAGATGCGCTGCTCCCGCGTCTGCGAATCGATATGCATTGTCTTCGTCTCTTTCCTTCCTATTGTTCGTCTTTCTCCAACCGTCGGTGTCCGCGCTACCCAACACCGTCCGTCTTTGTCGCGTATAGCGATTTCTCGCTCATCGGTTCATTCTATGTCGTTTCGCACTCCCGATGCGCCGGCGGTTTTATTTGATCACCCTCTTATGTTTTATTGAGTAGCTCCTTCGTTCGCGCACAGTTTGTTTTTTTTATGGTCACTACCGGAAACAGCTGTGTCTGTGATTTCTGGATTTAACGCCGTCGCGTTGCCCGGGCTCGATTCCCGGATGTGCCGCGCCCGCGCTAGGGATACCGATAGATTTTTATACGACGAAGAAATCTGTTGTCGGAGGAAGTAAATACGATCGCGAGGAATTCAGGCGTAAGGGATTATGATGATATACCGATAGATTTTTATGTGGCACAGCAAACGTAAGGGAATGATCGCGGAATTCTGAAGGGATGGAGATATAAACGTGTAATTATTATATGACTTGTATTATTATATGATCCGTTTCCATCAATGTAGATTAACTTTAATCTCGATTCAACTTATTCTTCATCTTTTTATAATTCTTAAAACTAAAAAAAGATGAAGAATTAGTTAAATCGAAATTAAAATTAAACAGACATTTTAGATCCGGTTCCACTAATCAATGTAAGATTAACTTTAATCTCAGTTTAATTTATTGTTTATTTTGCTTTAATTTTTAGAAACACACTGAAATAAAAATCTTTGTGTCTTCGCTAATTATTATATGTCGCACATCAAGGCTGAACGTGTATAAAATATGAAATACTTTACTTGAAAAACAGTATCTATAAGATAATTATATTTTATATTTCAGCAGAGCACATGAAAATATTTTGTATTTCAAATACTAAGGTGATAATCAATCTTATTATTCGAAATACAAAATACAAAAACCTTTCAATCTTTTGATTTTAAATATGTAATACTTTTATGTGCTCCGCTGAAGTACAAAATACATTTGTACTGCAAATAATGTGCTTTAAAAATATTTCAAATATATGTCCAGTTTTGCGCCTTACACTGTTAAATCTATAATGTCAAATTTAACCTAATGTGAGTCGCCATATATAGTGTCAAATTGACTCTGTGTCAAATGTAACCATTATTTTAATATAAAATAACGATATGATTGAGTAGGAACAGTGGCGACTCACATTAAGTTAAATTTGATACTATAGATTTAACAATGTATATTGTTAAATATAAATGAAATAATAATCTATTTCTTTAAATTACATAATTTTGTTATTTTTTACTTCCATATGCCAAAATGTAAATCAATGTATTTCTTTGGTTAGTAGCAAAGTAAATCATCCATATTATGTAT
>Ga0157364_1004697_pt1 | contig 13704 bp, 9 predicted proteins | sample AttsexASBM2_FD_111476 | JGI IMG/M metagenome (GOLD analysis project Ga0157364, IMG submission 111476) | Fungus gardens microbial communities from leaf cutter ant in Ribeirão Preto, State of São Paulo, Brazil - Atta sexdens ASBM2 | ecosystem: Host-associated > Fungi > Mycelium > Unclassified ... | reverse complement strand
TGTCACGTGCCTTCTTCATCGTCTTTCCAATAAAGTAAAGAAAAAGAAAAGTAAAATCAGAAAAAATAAAATAAAATAAAAGAAAAGAAAAGAAAATTGTTAGTGTCCGAATACTCATAACACCTCTGACCAATATTACTTGTCTTTTGTTGTTGCTCCCTTTCAGCTCTTTATAGAAGTATACACCATAGGTAAGTAGTTGTCAGTTGTCCACACTGTACCATACTGCTGTGCACTCTGTGTTACAAGCTCAAGTCCTTAGGGTGGGATAAGTGAATGAACCTTATATTGAGTTAACACAAGAGAACTCGATAGAGAACTCTGTACAGGATTGTCTACCTTATATACTACAACCTCATGGTCTATGCTACTCTACTTTTAGCCTACTCTGAACAGCTATGTATTTGCCTTAAGGTCAACATGTGTTATATATACTGTATGACATTATTCTTTCAGAGTCTTCTATGTTTTTTCAATGCAACATGCAATCATGTGACCATGACTGTGACAGATGTGTGACAGTCTGTGACAGTGTGACCATGACATCACACCAACCCTATCTCTAAGTTCCCCAAAATAAAAAATGAAAAATAAGAGAAAGAAAATAAAATAGTTAAAGTTTACCATCTTGAACTCTGATACTCTGTTTCTTCCAACAGGTTATGGGCCCTAGCTGCCTTGATCTCTAGTTAGCACCCTTTTAAGCTACTTCCTATCAATAAGGAAGACTTGACCAACTCTATTAGTGGGCTGACACCTTGTTCCTCCTATGTTATGAATTAAGACTCAAAGTGTTAAGTCAAGAAACAACTCTTGTATTGGAGTAACACAAGAAAACTCGATAGAGTTCCTAGTACAAAATAGTCTACTTTATATACTAGTACCCATGGTCCATGCTAATTACTGTGCACCCTCCCCTAAATGACCATGAGTATTACATGAGGTCAGCATGTGTTGTCCATGCTATATGACATCACTTTATTCTAGTACCTTCTACTCTATTCTCCTAAGTCCCATGATCAGTCTTGTGACTATGCCATCAATTTGTGACTGATGTGACAGCGTGACTGATAACCCCTAACCTGAGTTGTTCTAAAAATAGAAAAGAAAAGAAAAGAAAAATCAAATAAAAGAGAGAAAATAAAAATGAATGAAGTCCACCGTCAATGATCTTGACATCCTAGGCTTGTTATGGACCTATTATGGATTGAGCTAATTCTAAATCACACCATGCCTACAAGATCCCTTTGTGTTATAACTCAAAGATCTTAGAGTAGGTCAAAGAGAAAGAATCTTATATTAGGTGATATAAGAGAAATTAATAGAGAACTCTGTATAGGATTGTTTATCTTATATACCTAAGACTACTGGTCCATGCTCCACTACTTTAGCCTACCCTAAATGACCATGTGTAAGCCTTAAGGTCAACATGTATTAAACATGTTGTATACCATTATGTCAGAGTTGTAAAGTTTAAACTTAAGTTTTTTCTAAACATTATTTTCTTTTCTTTTACTTTTATTTTCTGAACTTAGGGTTAGAGTTTAGTGGGACACACAGTCACATGTCACATAACACAGTCACAAGTCATGTGGTAGCAAAAGAAGGATATGGAAGGTTCTGGAAGAGAGATGTTATACCATATATTTAACACATGTTGACCTTAAAACAAATACAAAGTTATTTAGGGTAGGCTAAAGTAGTAAAACATGGACTATGAGCTTTTAGTATATAAGGTAGACAATCTTGTATACAAGATTCTCTTTTTTGACTTATTCTAAAGTCTTGAGATCATAACATATTATTACTTTTAGAAGAAGGTACCTTCTACCCTTTTTCATGTGATCATGTGACTAATATGTGACACTGAGTCTTATCATGTAACCATTTGTGACAGTGACATGTTATGTTATACTAAACCTTAACTTTAGATTCTAGAATAGAAAATAGATAAAAATAAGAATAAAAATAAAATAAAGTCTACTATTTATAACTCTGATACTTTGCACCTTACATGTACTAATGCCTCATCACTGGTTGGATTGAACATTTGCACTCTAGCTGGATATATTTGCTCTCTAATTTATGCTAATTATCTTTATTAATAGTAATAGTTAACTTTGTTATTACTCTCCCCAAACTTACTAGCCCTGCTAACTATCCTTTCTAGGAAATTTGTGTTAAATCAACTCTTGCTCTTATCATTTACCCTAGAGTGGTCTTTACTGTTGATGACATACTAAATGCTTTGGCACTCTCTTAGACCACTAATATAAATGAAATAGTCAAAAGGAACTTCTTAGGCTTTTAAGCTTTAGCTGTTCTTAACTCTATATATATGGCCAGCCTAATGCTGAGACTATTTAGGCTTATCTTTGGACCTTTATGAAAATATTTGGTTCTGCTTCAATTTTTGCTGATTATCAGAGAATAATCATATTTCAAATTTCTAGTGACTAGAACCCCGTTTCTCAGATTGCTGAGCTTGATTTCCTTTATATAAGACTTTGTGGAAACAACAGTAATGATTCTCTTTGTTAAAATTACAAGACTTTAGTGTGGATCAAGTAAAAGAACTTTGTATTAGAGTTAATACAAGAGAACTCAATAGAGAACTCTGTACAAGATTGTCTACCTTATATACTAATTACTTATGGTCTGTGTTCTACTACTTTAACCTACCCTAAATAACCATATGTAAGCCTTAAGGCCAACATGCATTAAATATATTGTTATAACATCATTGTTTCAAAAGCTTCTACCATCTTCTATTGTGTTATATGATTGTGTGATAATGTGACAGTGACAGTTTGTGACAGTGACTTGTAATATCACATTAAACTCTAACCCTAAGTTTCAAAATAGAAAATAAATTAAAAAGAAAATAAAAAATGAGAAAAGAAATAAAATGAAACTAAGTCTACTTTTTGTGATTCTAACATTTGTTAGGAGTACAGTATGAAGTACATATATAGTACCAGCCAGATGTCAAAGCTAAGCTTGACATTGCGCACTTTTAGCGTAACTGGTTCAGTGGCTGGTCTGTTTCTAACAACATTCTTATCTATAATCCCTCACTCATAAGACTCTATCTCTGTCTTTATCCTTTTTTCTTATATGTCCATCTCTAATCTTATTTGAAATGTTGTATGTTCTGCTCTAAATAGCAGAATTTTCTAAGCAGACTAACACTGCTAATACCACTTGCTATTCTAGTATTCCATATAAGAATAAATATTAGAAATGTAAAGATTGGACTCTATTTTATTTTTCTGCTCTTTTCTTTTCTGCTATTCTATTTTTAGAACTAGGGTTATGGGTCAATGAGATGTCACAGGTCACACTGTCACATGATCACATGCTATAATGAAAAACAGTAAAAGGTTCTAGAAGGAATGACATCATACTATGTATTATATATATGGTGGCCTTAAGACAGACACATGGTTATTTAGAATAGGCTAAAGTAGTAGTGCACAGACCAGTAGTCTAAGGTATATAAGATAAATGATCCTATACAGAGTTCTCTATCGAGTTCTCTTGTGTTAACTCTAATATAAGGTTCTATTCATTAATCAACTCTAAGATTTTTGAGTTGTAACATTAGAACTCAATTTCTTTTCTTGAGACTGTCCAACACAGGACCCTCTCACACTTTTATTCTCTCACTATCCTTGACCAAAGGACAACACTGTCCTTTAGTCAAGAAAAGTTACTAAGCCTTAGATATAAGAAGTATACTAGCTAGACAGAGGAAGTTTAGCCATTTGTTTGTATCAAAGCCCACTAGTACACTTCAAACATATCACCTTTTGTGGACATGTTACATACCTTCTTTCTTTATCAGCTTTGTGCTATAAGTTTACTTGAAATCTGTTTATGCAAGAGAATGGCAAGTGTTCTTAAAACCTTATCTAGAGTAGAACAACCTTCTTAAGTCAATATCATGTACAATTCTCTTAAGGCAGTAGTTGGTAGTTTAGATAGTCAGTAAACAGTGCAAGGTGGAACAAGAAGAGGGTCTACTAGCACTTAAAGAGATTGGTTCAAACTCTGAGTATGAGTTAGAAAGTGAGGCTAGCACCAGCTCCTCTCTATTACCTTTATACATGTCATTTCTGCTAACACCACCACTACTATCATTATTACCTTCACTAATTTCACTCTTCTCTTTATAACATGAACCAATACTGCCAAATCAATTACGAGCTTCTAGCTCAATAACAGCAGAAATAGCTTGCAGTATTGCAGGCACAAATCCAAGCTCTGTTAGCAGCACAGGGAGAGAGAGCAACCTTTGGAGTAGGGGAAGTGGCTAGGCCACAAATATTCAATAGGAGTTCTGAGAAGGTGTTAGGCTTCATGACAGCCTGCAAACTATATATTAGGATGAAAATGAGAAAAGTAATAGTAGAGGAGTAGATACAATGGATACTATTATATGTACAAGAAAGATCAGCATGTTATGAACTTAAGACCTTAGAGTTGGTCAAAAGAAAGAATCTTGTATAGGGATTATATAAGAGAACTCAATAAAGAACTCTGTATAAGATAGTCTACCTTATATACTAAAACCTCATGGTCCATGCTAACTACTTCTAGCCTACCCTAAACAGCCATATGTTTGCCTTAAGGTCAACATCTGTTGCATATATTGTATGATATCATTCTTCCAGAACCTTCTATATCCTTCTATGTGACTTGTGACTTGTGACTGTGTCATCTGATGTGACTGATGTGTGACAACATGATCTTGTCACTCTAACTCTAACTCTGAATTCTAAAAATAGAAAAAGTGGAGAATAAATCAAAATGAAAATGAAAATAGAAAGAAAAAGGAAAATAAATTAAGTCCACCACTTTTATCTTTGACACAGCAGATGTATGAAAAGAGAATATATTGGAAGATTTAGAAGGAGATTTACTGGAGTATGAAATAGTAGGGAAATTTTTAGCAGACATTAAGAAAGAGTTCAGAGAAGGAGACAAAGAGACAATCAAGGTAACAGAACTAAAAAGGTTGGAGCAAGAAGGAAAGATGATGGAGGAATTTGTTCAAGAGTTCAGGAAGGTAGCCAGAGAAAGCAGATAAGAGGGAAGGCCTTTAGTCAAAGAATTCAAGAAGAGCATGAATAGGACCATATGCCAAAGACTTATGAAGTCAGAATGGCAACCCAGCTTCATTGAACAATAGTATGATAGGGCTATCACTTTAGATAGGAACTAAAGAAAGAGCAGGCAAGAAGAAGAGAGATTGAGAAGATGACAAGACAACAGGACATAAGTCCCTAAGACAAACAATACAGAGATATCTAGACAACAATTGCTATAGCCTTAAGTTTGGCCAAAGAGACAAGAAGCTCCTCAATAGTAGGTATCAATAGGGCTTACTCCCATAGAAGAAGTAGAGAGAACAAATGCAGTCATAGTATGCCCCACTCAGTAGGCAGAGTATGCACTCTACAATCTATATACCATAAATGTAGATAGAGGGAATAGAAATTGCTATAGTTGTAGGGGGTTTGGCCACCTAGTGTGGAATTGTAAGAGATAAATCATGGACCAGAGAAGGAGGGTAGAATATGAGGACAATTGTAATAATGGACAAAACAATTTAAATAGGGAGAGAGATCTAATGGTCCTCAATTAGGTCTCAATAACAATAGGTTTGCAATGCTTTCTAAAGTAATGGAAAATATATTCTGCTGCAACCTAAACAATAGGGATATATTAAGAGAAATGACAGTAAAGATTGGGCTGGAGAGAATTGATATACAAGAAGGAGTGACAATGGAAGCATTGTTGGATAGTAAAACTACAAGACTAGTAATGAGTTCAGAGTTTGCAAGAAAGCAGAGATTCAAGCTGAAAAAAATAGAAAGACCAATTTATATGAGGAATGTGGATGAGACTTTAAATAAGGAGAGACCAATAGAATACATGGTGGAGATAAACATTTACTACCAGAGACATAAGGAGAGGATAAAGATAGATGTGATAGAAAGACAGAAGTGGAGTGTAATTTTGAGAATGCTCTGGTTTGCTCACTATAACTCTGAGATTGACTGGGAAACAGGGGAGGTAAAAATAACAAGGTATACAAAGGAATATAGAAAGCAATAGAGACCAAAGCAGGAAAAAACAAAGTGGAAAAAACAAAAGGAAGAAGAAAAGAAGAAAAAAGAGAAAAAGAAATAAGAGAAGAAAGAGTAAAAAAGAAAGAAAAAGGAAAAACCAAGAAAAAAAGAATCATAGAAGTGAGGAAGATAGCAGAAGAATGGGAAATCTGGGATGAAGAAGAAAAGACAGTAAAATTGGAGGAAGAGGTAAAATGGCTGGTACTAGAGAGGTTCCACAAGTGGATCCATATCTTTGGCAAGAAAACCAGTGAAAGAATGTCTACAAGAAAATTATGAGATCATACTATTGATATGAAGGAAGGATTTGTACTAAGGAAGGGGAAGATGTATCCATTGTCAAGAGAAGAAAGAGAGGAAGTGTATGAATTCATTTCTGAACAATTGAAGAAAGAATACATCAGACCCTCAAAGTCACCTCAAATGGCACTTGTATTCTTTATAGGGAAAAAGAATGGAAAAAAGTGTATGGTATAGGACTATAGGTATCTTAATGAATGGACTGTTAAGAATAATTATCTTCTATCTCTTATTTCAGACATTATAGAAAACATAGGCACAAAAAAGATATTTATAAAGATGGACTTAAGATGGAGATATAATAATGTATGAATAAAGAAGAGGGATGAGTGGAAGGCAGCATTCACCACACCAGTATTACAACTTAGAGATCTTAAGGCTGATCAATAAGAAGAACCTTATATTGGGTTAACACAAGAAAACTCAATAAAGAACTCCATACAAGATTATCTACCTTATATACTAAACTACCATAGTCTATACTACTACTTCTCTAGCCTACCCTAAACAACCATGTGTTTGTCTTAAAGTCAACATATATTGCATATATTGTATGACATTATCCTTCCAGAACCTTCTATATCTTTCTCTGTGATCTTGTGACTTGTGACTATTACTGTGACTATGTCATCTGATATGACTGATCATGACATCACTCTAACCCTAACCAAAAGAAAAATAAATCAAAAGAAAATGAAAAAGAAATATTAAATAAAAAAACTAGCATCTAGGCTTCGCATATCTGACAACCAGAGGGGTTGTTCAAGCTGACTGTGATGTTTTTTGGATTAACAAATTTACTGGCAACTTTTCAGACTATAATGAATGAAATTCTACAGAACCTCATCAACACTGGGAAAGTGGCAAGTTTTATCAATGATGTGATTGTAAGAATAGAAATGGTGGAGAAGCATGACAAAATGGTAAAAGAAGTGGTAAAGAGGTTAGCAGAGAACAATCTATATGTAAAACTAGAAAAATGCAAATAAAAGATAAAAGAAGTAGGGTTTTTAGAAGTAGTAATAGAACTGAAAGAGATTAAAATAGAAGAAGAAAAGGTGAAAGGTATTTTGGACTAGCCGACTTCACAAGAGTTTAAGGACATACAGATGTTTTTAGGATTGGCAAATTACTATCACTGATTTATTAAAGACTTTGCAGCAATAGCTAGACCACTATATGACATGATAAAGAAAGATTAGAAGTGGGAGTGGACAGAACAACAAGAGAAGACATTTAGAGAATTAAAGAAGAGATTCACAAAAGAACCAGTGCTGGCAGCTCCAGACTTGGATAAGAAAATGAGAATGGAAGTAGATGTATTAGACTATATAATAAGAGGAGTACTATCAATAGAGTATAAAGATAGACAATGGAGGCTAGTAGCTTTCCTTTCAAAGTCCTTAAATGAAACAGAGAGAAATTACAAAATTTATGACAAGGAGATACTGGCAGTTATAAAAGAGCTAGAAAATTGGAGATATCTATTAAAGGACGCAAAATTCAAGTTTGAGGTCTGAACAGATCATAAAAACTTGGAATACTTTATGAAGATGCAAAAGTTGAACAGAAGACAAGTCAGATGGGTCTTATATTTGTCCAGATTTGGCTTTACCTTGAAACATATTCTAGAAACAAAAATGGAGAAGGTAAATAGACTTAGTAGATAACCAGACTAGAAAGTAGGAGTAGAAAAGGACAATGACAATCAGATATTTATTAAAGACTATTAGCTTTATAGCTTATTGGAAGTAGTAATAGAAGAACTAGAAGTAAACATATTGGAGAAAATAAAAATAGCTAGGAGTAAGAACAAAGAAGTAGTTAGAGTAATAGAAGAAATGAAGAAGGCAGGAGTAAAAGTATTGAAAGAAGAAGAGTAGCAGATAGAGAGAGATCTAGTGTTGAAGGAGGGAAGAATCTACATACCAAAGGATAAAGTATTAAGAGTGGAAATAATCTGGCTACATCATGATATACCAGTAGCAGGATATAGAGGGAAGTGAAAGACAAAAGAATTGGTAATGAGGAATTATTGGTAGCCAGAGGTAACAAGAGATGTGGGAAAATATGTGAAGGGTTGTGATATGTGTTAAAGAATGAACAGAATGGAAAAGTTAGTAGAAAAGTTGAAGTTGAGCGAGGTTCCAGAAAAACCATGAATACATCTAATAGTGGATTTCATTATGAAGTTACCATTAGTAGCTAGGAAAGATGCAATCCTGGTAGTCTGCAATAGGCTGTCCAAAATGACTCATTTTGTGGTAACTGTCAAGTTCACAAACAGTAGACTTAGTTTTTCTTTATTTTATTCTCATTTTCATTTTGTTTTCTTACTTTTCTATTTTTAGAACATAAGGTTAGGATTAGTAACAGTCACGAGTCATGAGATGCATAAAACAAAGTAGAAGGTTCTAGAACAAATGATGTCATACAACATGGATATCACATGTTGACCTTATGTTCTACACATGATCCTTTAGGGTAGGGTGCACAGTAGTTAGCATGGACCATCAGTAGTAGTATATAAGGTAGACTAGGTTGTAACGGGATTTCTATCAAGTTCTCTTGTATTACTCCTATACAAGAGTTATTCTTTTGTCCAACTCTTAGGACTTAAGTCTATAACAGTAACAACAAAAGAAACGATAGTAGAAGAACTAGTGAGATTGTTCAGAGACAATGTATAGAAGCTATATAGGTTACTAGAGAGTGTGGTGTTGGACAGAGAACTACAGTTTGTAGCAGAGTTGACTAGGAGTTGAATTGAATATTGGGAATTAAAACAAAGTTGTTGATGGCATTTCACCCACAAACTAATGGTCAGATAAAAAGAATAAACTAAGAGTTAGAACAGTATCTTAGATTCTTCATTGATTATAGACAAAAGGATTGGCTAGAATAACTAGCATCAACAGAGTTTGCAGTTAACAACAAAATACATTTAGCAATAAAGATATCTCTGTTTATGGAAAATTATGGGAGGAAGTTAAGAATGAGAGCAGATATTAGAAAAAAGAGAAAAGTAGAAAAGGCAATGGAATTTGTAGAAAGAATGAAGAAGGTACAGAAAGAGATAGGAGCAGTGTTAAGAAAGGCACAGGATAAAATGAAGCAACAAGCAGACATGGAAAAGAAAGAGGGGGAAGAATAGAAGATAGGTGATTGTTAGGCGCAGTTCACACTGGGGTGGAAGTCCACAGAATGGACTTGGAGATGAGCGGACTTGTGGAACGACCTTGGCTTCAGCTTATGTGCTGCGCCGTCTGTCTGCCGCGTGGTCGCAACTTCAGATGAAGAAGGGAAAGTCCAAGTGGGAGTGAGTACTGATTGGTGTGTCGCCATTGAACACTGGAGATCGAGTTCAATGAGAGTTTATCTCTGTTGATTATCAGACTAGCGAATTACAGTGTAACTACTAGTCTTATATACAAACTGATATTATAGGAGATACTCGGGGTTTCAGTGGTAAAACCCCTATTGCCCCAAGCGGAAGTTTCAGTGTTAAGACACTGACAGAAGCAACTCTGTCATGGAAGACTGAGTTGAATAGGAGTATTTCTGCCATGGAAGACGGAATATCCAGAGGGTTGTAGCACCACCATAAGACGTGTTGCAAGAAAGGTAGGCTTGTATTTTTTAGAGGTGACATCACTGTGGGGATGTAGTTTTCTGGACAGGTGGACCTGCATATGACAGTGATAAAGTAATGCTAAGTACAAAAGACTTAGTATTTAAAGAATGACCAGCAAGAAAATTAGTGGACCAATATGTGAGATTATATATCATTAATGAGGTAGTTTCAACTAATGTGATCAAGCTAAGATTACCAACTACAATGAGAATTCAAATAGTAGAAGGTTCTGGAAGGAATGACATCATACCATGCATTATACATATAGTGGCCTTAAGGCAGATATATAGTCATTTAGGGTAGACTAAAGTAGTAGTGCATAAACCAGTAGTCTAAGATATATAAGATAGATGATCCTATATAGAGTTCTCTATCAAGTTCTCTTGTGTTAACCCTAATACAAGGCTTTATTCATTAATCAACTCTAAGATCTTTGAGTCATAACAATAAACCCTCTTAGTGGAAAAAGAACTCTCAGTAGTGATAGTAGTTGTGAAGTGAGAGTTCTTCTGAGTAGCAAAAGAGAAAAAAGAAAAGTAACTGAGGCAAAAAAGAGTGTCAATGCTTACCAAACAGATAAAATAAGAGACTAGAATGATGATGGTAGTAATTTTTACCAGGCAGACAGTGCTATTATCTTTATAACCATAACTACTATTCCTTCATCAATCTACCTTCTTCCTTCCAAGCCTTCAGTTATAGTTACTTGACTTGCTGATCATCTTTCTGCAACACATAATCTTCAAAGTAGCCCTATTTGAGAACCTCAGGCACAAGCAAAAGTATGAGTACTGAAATTCTATAAAAATTACTTGGAGAAGAAGTTCTCTAACCTATCTACTAAAACCTCAATCTCTAAAATCATAAAACTGTCTACTGAAAATCCTTCTCCTATAGAGGTTGATTCACTTATAGCAGCTATTCCCAAAAGGTAAGCAGATGATGATGATTATGCAATTTTTCTAGGGAGTAATAATGGATATGAATTAGATAGTTAGACTCTTGGTAACCAACTGTATGTGCCTTTCCCCTTCCAAGTTGATGATTCACTAAATTCCTTGACTCAGTCTATCCAATCCTGTACCAATGTAGCTATTGTAATAAAGGACTCTATAGGATCAAGTAGAGTTAATTGTGTATATATAGCTTTCAATCAAAATAAATTTGTTCTGCCTGACTTGCCTATTATTGTGAATCTCTCTAAATGTAAAAAAGTACTATGCCTCTTATATAAGAGTAAAAAAGCATCTCATGGCAGCTTTTATGAAGATGAATGGTTTTTGGACTCTAGTGCCTCTACTCACTTTACTCCATTTGTGTTATGAGATAAAGAAGTGTGGGAAAAGATTTTCTTATATATTAGTAGAAGAACATTATTATATTAGTCCACAGCAAGAGAAAGAAGGCATGTGACCTGGAAGTCACATGATATTACATCATAAAACCTAGAGTAGTCTAGAAGGTCCTAGAAGGGTCTATGGTCTAGAAGAGTCCAGAGAAGTTGGAAAGAGTCTGGACAATAACATCAAGGAGCATGTTAATTGCATTGTTACTACATGGTGTACACATGGACTTTAGGGTAAGTTACACAGTAGAAGCATAGTCGTAACATGGACCATGAGGACTTTATATAAATAGTTGGTAGAATACGGTTGTAGTTCTTTGTCGAGTTCTCTTATGAATTACACAACTTGTGTTTTCCACTAGATATCCGCCTTTGAGATTTACTTGTTAGTGCTGCTATTGGACACTGGTCTAGTGATTGCCACAACAATTTGAGTCTGACTTTGTTAATATAACTTTAGGTAATTATAGCCAAGTTGAGACTACAAACTCAAAAGTACCACTATTTATGGTTGCTTCTGACACTGTTCTGATTGAACATGAAATATTTAATCCTGAGAAAGAGACTACCAAGGCTGCTATATCAAAACTATGGCTAATATATTATATTCCTAGTATGCAGATACACCTCCTCTCTACTAGGCAGATTTTTTAAACTAGGTTGAGAGTAGAAGGTGACAAAAGTGGTTTCACTTTTCATGATAAGCTTGATAATACTATTCTATTAGCTACCTCCAATCTCTAGGGCAATATCTAGATTGTAAGAACTTACATTCTCAAGCATAATGTCTCCAATTCTGTAAGTCTTATAACAAGACATCTAGACTCTGAAACTTTGCATCATTGTTTTGGACATGTCTCTGATGAGGTTATGTATCATGTCCTTGACAATATTGAAGATATGAAGAAGATCTGTTTTCTAACACAGAAACATATCTACTGTGGTTGTACTCTTGGAAAGATATGCTATACACAAGGAAATATCATTTTCCACTCCACATATGCCATCTTTGATGAGGGACTTTTTCCTAAATATACTAACTCCCATGCAAAAGGACACAAACTATATAATGAGGTATTAAACAAAACAAGTCTAGAAACAGAGCTATTAGTGTCTGACTCTTCTAGAAAAGATGAACCTGCTCCAGTACCCATTCCACACATATCCATTTCTCCCATCCAAAACAATACTTCTACTTATTCTCTTTCACCTTCTCCTTTTTATAAGTCTACTTCTTTTCCATCTACTTCAGGGTCTAGAAAGCCCATAGTAGAGATTGAAGAGACAAATGACATTGACTCTGATATTGAGATGCAACTATCCAGCTCTCAACAACCTTTGCAACCTATTTTGCAGACATTACAAGAAGATCCTGAATTGAGAAGATCCAAGCATCAAACTCAGATACTTCTCAGAGAAGAAAATATTTATGGAAAATGAGAACATTCTACTAATATCCTGTAGAATCCTTTATAGCAACTAAGAAGGAGGTTTCTTAACTCCAATATAGCTCATAATAGACATGAAAATGCTCATCAGGAATCACAAAAGATCTATCAGAATACACAATGTTTTTCTGATAATCCACTATCCAGAACAGTAAAGATAAATGGAGTTGATTACCCATACAAATTATCTAACAATATTATTGAGATAAATGGGATTCTATATAATATCCAGTAGGAAGGCAAATACCCAATCATTGTTAATAATAATGGAAGTAAAATAGACACTCTATCTTTTATAGGTGAATCAGCTGAGCTAGTCATCACTAGCTACTTAGCATACCTTGCAAGAGAAGAGAGAGTAGAGAAAATTTGCTTTCTCTTAGTACAATGCATGACAGAGTCTTGCCTAATTTCCAAAAGCCTTAGAGATGTTACTAAATTACTAGCTAACATTCAAAAGAAGTAGCTTGAGTCTTATCTTGAGGAGTTGAAATTACTTAAGAACAAAAATATCTATAAAGTTATGGATCTTCCTGAAGAAAGAAAAGCAATTAAGAATTGCTGGGCATTCAACATTAAGTCTAATAGTCATTATAGATCTTGACTTGTTACAAAAGAATTTTCTCAGGTTGAGAAAATTAACTTTGATAAATTATTCTCTCCAGTTGTCTGCTATAAGACAGCACACTTATTCCTAGCTATTACTGTTCTTGAAGATTGGAATATCCATAGTGTTGATATAAAAACTGCTTATATTTATGATGATCTAGATGAGAAAATATATAGAGAGTAGCCTGAAGGTTTTAGGCTACCTGTTATAAACTTAAGACCTTAGAGTTG
>Ga0157364_1004696_pt1 | contig 13705 bp, 10 predicted proteins | sample AttsexASBM2_FD_111476 | JGI IMG/M metagenome (GOLD analysis project Ga0157364, IMG submission 111476) | Fungus gardens microbial communities from leaf cutter ant in Ribeirão Preto, State of São Paulo, Brazil - Atta sexdens ASBM2 | ecosystem: Host-associated > Fungi > Mycelium > Unclassified ... | reverse complement strand
TATATATATATCTTTTTCTCGCGAAAAAAAAAATATATTATATTATATAAAAAAAAATATATATAATTTATTTATAAAAATATATATATATATATATATATATATATATATATATATATATATATATATATACATATATATTACACACACATATATATATATACATATATATATATATGTATATATACATATATATTACACACATATATATATATATATATTATATTATATTATATTAATAATTTGTCAATAATTATTTATCTTTGCCACGTTCCTATAATATTCTTTAATTTTCTGCTGCAAATGTTATATATGTGTTAAACGCTCTATACTTTCTGTGACATAGTACGGATAAATACGTTCTACTTAGGATTTGTCTACAATTGTGATTGTGTCTACAATTATGAATTATACCAATGTGTATATCGTTAAAAATTACACATTAAAATGTGATCATAATCTTGTTTCTGAGAATATAGGGTGGTATTCATAGTCAATTCTTATATTTAAAACTGTCTCAAGTACAGTCTTATGATCTTGTGAGCCAATCAGAAGACTGTATATTAGCATCGTAAGACTTTATTTAAAACGATCTTAAAACAAGAACGGGCTATAAATACCAGTCATAGATCATTTTGTACAAATCTTCGATTTCTCATGACACAGACCAAGTAAACATTTATTATACAATGAAAGGAAGATCGTCATAACGATCATTACAGGCATAGAATGTACAAAATACGATAAGTATGCAGTGCTCAACTATATAGTGTGTGCATGAAAAATTTTCCGATACTTTTCCCAAAGGCTCGATGGCTACCAGGCAACACTTCTTTAATAAAAATGCTTTTCTCACATAAGATTTAATACTGAATTTAATAATATTTGAAATAGGAAAGAATTTCACCGATCTATACCCCAAAAAAATTAAAAAGAGAGACAGAGACTGCTTCTTGGGTTGTAGTTTCGTTGAATTTGTTCCTATTTTTAATATCGATTTAAATTATTTAGTTAGAATATTGCTTGTTTATTAGATTTTATTTTTATGTAGAAACGAGAAACACATCACACACATACACACACATACGCACGCGCGTACACATATACACACACTGGGTCACATTGTATATAATAGCATGCTTATTTTACTCGGATGGGAGATCACACAACCTGAATGTATATAAAAATATAAAGAAATGGGTACATGACTTGATTTTATCCGTATCCTGTAACGTAAATAGGACCGTGTGTAATATATAATAATTTAATTGCAGAATATACAGGAATAATGGAAGGATTGTAATTTCGATGTAAAAAATATTCTCTTTCGCATTAGATAGATAGGCTAGGCATTATTATGTTACAATTTTATCATTGAATATTACATTTATATGATTGTATAGATTATAAACAAAAAGTAAGCTCTTTTGTGTAAATACAAATATATCTTAAGTATGAGCGGACATTTAGCATGCTCGCATAATTAAGGAGCTTCTAAAGTATCTCTGCCGTATAATCGCATATATATATATATGCGTGTAATGTAAATGGGAGTGGTTAAATAATGCGCCAAAGATCAGATGCCGAGTAACGATGCGAGATAAACTGTCTGCACAACCATCAGTAATTTCGAGAAGCGGGTATACGTGTGAGAAGCTCAATAAATAATTGGTGTTGATATTTTATGGTTCGTTTAACGGTGTAAAGTCTACATGCTACCATCTACGCGCAATCTATAATAATTAATGCCGAATAACAAATGATCTTTTACGTCTGTTTATATATATATATATATATGTATATTTATACACACACACACATATATATATATATATATATATATAAATATTATATAGTCGCGCGCTTAACGAGCTCCTTAATTTTGTAGGCAAATCCGCAAAAAATATTATATTATGTATATGGATGTGCGTTTTAAGATCACCAGATTGGGATTGTGGTTTGATGACTTTAAAACCTGCTGTATGCAAAACATTTGTATTTTTAGTATTTGGTTATACGATATATAAATAGCAGTAAAAAGGAAGTAAACGATTGATAATAATCCAAGTGGATAAATCTATATATATATAAATATATATATATATGAAATAAAGAATATTAGATACCTATATATTATATTTGTAGAAACGATTGAGCAACACACACGTGAGAGATATCGCGCTATGATTATATGGAGAAAATATTACAATTATATTATTACCTATTATTACACAAAGTGAATACACAACATAGTAATTTGCTAATTGTATCTTTTAATAATTATTGTAGACACATTGATGAAAAAGGTTTTTTTCTTGTTATTAATTATTAATTACCATAGACTTATAAGACAATGAAAAATGTGTTATAAAAAAACGATGCGTTTGCTTGTTTTATATTGTATTCTACCCATTTTCATCGAGCGATTCGCCACATTCTAATTGTTATGTGCTATCCAACGCAAGCATAATTTATATGTAATTTTTTACATTATTATTTTTATTTTATCTTCAAATGTGATTATACATCGCAGCTTGTTTATGCAGCGTTCATTCAATCAACATTTCCAGATGATTTATCGAAAGTATAATTGCCGCGTTAAAAAATTATAAAAACATGATTTACTATGAGATAATAGCAAGTTATTTGTTATTAAAATTATTATTCGGTATATAATATAAAAATTCAATTTTATTTTTGAAATATTTTTTTAATTGTATCTTATCATTTATTTTATATTCGTAACGCGCAAAAAAAACACGAATCATAAATGAATCCTCTCATTTTTAGGCTTCATATGAAAATTGCATTAAGATAACGCATTTTTTTGTCTGAATCAATTTTTATTCACATTCAGTAATATCATATATTTATATCCATTCCATATGTCAGTCACCTCTCTTGGATGATGACATCCAATCAAAGGAGAAGACGTATTGATAAGATTTTTGTATCTTGTACGATTTTTTATAATTGAAAAACATGTTATATATATTGAAATGGAATGATTTTGCGAATGGCAAGTCCTTTGTATAAGTATGTATCACAAGAATTATTTATGCGGATTATCTACGTACGGACCTGTTAACCTTTCAGATCAGATGTTATCGAGAATCGAATGAAGTCAGTCTCTATTTTGCAATTCTATTAACGAAACGTAATGGTTATTCGCGTAATATTTTTTATAAAATTTAGATGTTCCAAAAACTATATTCTAGCAACGACTGTGTCAGCATAAAAAATTTGCGAAAATAATTTCTACATAATTGTTAAATTATAATTATCTTCTCGATTATGTGCACGATATATAATTTTATAACGAAATTTTGTTCCTATTGAAACTTCCTTGGAACGTGTCGGCTAATTGTAAGTGAACTATTTTTTTTCCATTAATAGTGATATAAAGTATAAATCAAAGACGTAACAAAACAGCTGAGCAGAATAATAAGGCGAGAAAGTGCGAGAAAGAAAGACAAGTTGAGCGAAAGAGATATCTCCGCTATTACGAGTATTTAACATATTCGTGGCTTTTATTAGGGGCTGCGCACAATCAAGGAATAGGAAACAAAACAAGAATTTCAACCTATCAGAAATTATGTATTCCACAGTACATGGTTTCTGATAGGTTAAAATTCTTATGAACTTTCTATAATAAACCATTGAATTTTATGGCTGCAGCACAGACTTTTACATAATACGTAATGCATAGCGATTCAACCAATCAGGGGATCGGTTCTTGAAACGAGATGAAAATTATAAAAATGAACGAATTTACTAGAATACTGATAATTTCATTGGTCAACATCTAGTAAATTTGTTCACTTTTGTAATTTTCACTTTGTTTCAAGATACAGAATCGATCCCCTGAATTCTTTCTTTCCTATTACTTCAGGGAATAAAAATATTTTGATTAATTGATTCTCTTATGCCCATTTCCACAAACGTAAAAAATATCTGTATTCGTAATCCTTCCTTGAGGAAGATTTCTTGTTCCTCATTTCACGTTTCATAAACGTTTCATAAATCGTTGATCAAATAAGAAGCCTTATTAGCTTCCTTTTCTCAAGGAAGGTTATGCGTTTTCTTGAGGAGAAAGTGCAAGTTTCATAACCAAGCAAACCTCCAAATTTATTTTGTCATACCGGTTTACTTTCGAGCTTTTAATTAAAATAGCTTTTAATTTAGGTCTATCGCATAGATAATTATTTTCGATAGCTTTTTTTCGGAAATAAACTGTATTAAAAGCATTTTCTTTTCTCCTAATAAGCATTATGGCGAATTCGACTGAAAGCATTGATGTATATTAAAGCTATTGTACACTGATTTAATTTTAGTACAAAAATAAAATGCAATTGTTTCGAATTATGAAATATATATTTTATCTAATAGTGCAATAAAATATATTGAGTATTTCATTGATTTAATCAATTTTTATTTAAAAACATATATTTACGTTATTTTGTATATGTACGGCGGTTTTAATGTACATCAGTGCGCAATAAGTGCTTCCAATCAAATTCTTTATTAGTTTTATTTTTGTCCATTGTTGCAAAATGCTTAATCACAATCTTATTTAATCAACAATGCTTTTATAATCTTTATTATTCGTAATTCACGATATTAGGTATGCATATACTATATATTATGACATGCTATTATAGTATAACCAGTAGAGACACTCAGCGAAAAAAATGTGTGTTCGCGCAGGTATGGCTGCGCAGCTTTTGTTTTGAATCCAATGAAATGAAAGATGACAAGAACGTACATATTATACAGATCCCGTGTGAGCAGATATCCGTGGCAAAAGAAGACAATTTAAGAGTTACGCCATAAATATTTCTAAAAAATGAATAAAAAAAAGAAAAGTTATGTTATGTATTAAACAATGCAGTAATAATAGTAAAAATTCACAATACACTTTTTTTCATTATCCTAAAGATAAGGTAAGTTTTTATAATTTACAAAAAGTAAGTAATTTATGCTAACTTAATTAAACATAATCAAATGTAATTTTGTGAAAAAAGATAATATTTTTACATTGATTATGTTTACACGGCATTCTAATTATGTTTTTTAGAGCAAAGCAATGGACTGTGGCATGGGACATTATATCCTCTTTTGGTCCTGGATTTTTCAAACGTTAACATGGAGGATGCTCATGTGACTATGACACAGAGATCAAAAATGCCGACACGGAGTAATCTTACTGGTTATACTGTGATGCTACCCTCAATAGATTACTAAAATCCCTAAAAGACCTTGAAAAATCGAGGAATCCTTCATAAAGGCTTTCTCCACCTTTAAAATAAGGAAGAACTATGAATATGGATGTTTATTACTAAGGCCGGTATTCATAATCAGATCTTATATCTTATTATCAGATCTTATCTGTTAGGCCATTTTTGTTATTCATAGTCGAGTCTTATTTTAAGACCGTCTTAAGTAATGTCTTAAGACGTTAATGCAGCCTTCTGATTGGTTCGTGACTTCTTAAGACGATCTTAAATATAAGATCTATGAATACTGATCTAAATCTTAAGCCATAAGAAAATGAGGAATTAGTTCGAATCTATAATAGATGTTTTAAGTCTTAAGCTATAAGAAATTAATTAACAGTCGAATACAAGGAGAATAATTAATTGTGATTCGTCCATTCTTTATGGTTTAAGGCTTAAAAATCTATTGTAGATGCGGGGTCATAGTCAATTATTCTTCTTGCATTCGATTGTAAAGATGCGATTTCATGATGCGGAATTGGCACAATGTGGAATTGGCGAAACGCTTGTGATTGGTCATGGCTTCATTCCATCGATTCCATTCCGCTAAAATGTGTTTTCCTATCCATGGCGCGGAATTTCCGGAATGCGCAATTAGCGTTGACCAATCACAAGAGCCTTCCTGTAGATCAGTTTCATTAGATCCACCGGAATTTGTTATTGGTTTGCATTGATTGCGCATCTGCAAGTTTCGCTCTATGGGACATAGAAAACTAAATTCTTGCGGATTGGAAATCACACATACAGGGATTCCGACTTCATTTTGTGCATCCATTTTGATTTTGATTTATATTTTTGCCTTTCTGTATATTATACAACATTCTGACTATATTGATCTTCGTATTTATCTGAAAATTTAATTAATTACCTTTAGAATTATGTATGTATGAAATCCTATTATCACTCCATTCTTGTTATTTATCAAATATTAAACAAGGATGATATAACATCCGAAGAACACCCAGGTGAGAATTCGAACACTCCTTAGCATGTTGATTAATCATGCACTTGTAAGAGACAGTTTTCTCCATTTAAACCAGCTTAACGAGATTAGTTTTTATAAGTATACATATGTACACGTACACATACAGGCATCGGCGAAATCCGCAAAAGAAATAAATTTGCGCAACAGAAAACGGTGAAATCGGCGGAATGAAGCCATGACCAATCACGAGCTTTCCACCAATTCCTCACCATAAGACCGTCGTCTCATGGAGCGGAACAGAATCAATGCGACCAATCACAACTCTGCATTAGTCTGCTTTTTTTTCTGCGATTGTGATTGGTCGCACAGTTCCAGTCCGCTTTTAATTTTCGCTCCATGGGATCTAAATTTGGATCTACAAGTTACGTTCGGCAAATCTGAGGTGTCGGAGTGCTCTTATATTATATGTCACGTGCACTATAAAAAAAAATGGAACTCTGACGCTTCAGATTTGCCAAACATAGCTACAATAGATGTTTTAAGCCTTAAGTCATAAGAAATTGATCAACTACCTCGAATGCGAAGAGAATAATTGATTGTGATTCGTCCATTTCTTATGGCTTAAGGTTTAAATTCCTATTGTATATCTGGACTTACGGACTGTGTTCAAATTTATTGCCAGCACTGAAAATGGTACGTTACGTGCACTATAGATTTTCAGTACTGACAGTAAATTTTGGAATACCTTCGTGTACGGACCCCTTTAAGGTATCATTACATGGGGCGAGTTCAAAACGGCAAAGTGGCTAGGCGAATGAATGTGAGTGGTTCTTACTTATGGTTTCAACCATGCTTAATTGCTCGGCGAGCAGACCAAGCCGTTTTATCGACTTGAACACGCCCATGGAAACGTCGAACGTCGCGTATCGTGAGCTTAGGAAGTTTGTCGCGTATCGTAAGCTCCAACACAGCTCCTACTCATTCTATCAAGCGCATTGGAATGAATAAGAGTTATGCTTATTACAACACATAATTATAGCAGCATATTACAACATATTGAAACACGCGACGCGAACAAATCTAGGGGCTCTGCACGATAAAAGGAACAGGGAACACACAACAGAGAATAAAAATTTCAATCTATCAAAAATCATGTACTTGTATACAGTTTCTGATAGGTTGAAATTCTTATTCTCTGTTCCTTTTATTGTGTGGAGCCCCTTACTATTCACTAAAAACGGATCATGCGCTCAAAATTGACAAATAGCAAGTTCATGACACTCGACGCTTGATGCTGCCATGTAAAAGTATTTTTATCTGCCTTTTTCTAAAATCATCTTTCCATCCTTAGAATATATATATAAATGGAAAGGGCATTGCCTATACTTCTCATGACTCGCGCTGCAAAAATTCGAGAGAGAAAAGTAGTAAGGGAACGCGCATTCGTCAGTTCCGTTCGTGTTCAAGTATCGCGTGTGGAAGATCGGGAAGCAGCGATGATGGAGGGGGCGATGATGAACAGCAAGAACGAGGAACAGACGCATGCGCATTGCGAACATTTGTCTCTTTCTCTCTCGCACAGATGTTAGCTTCATGCTTCATGTTCAGCGACTTATTCCCTTCCATTTATATGTTTTAAGGTTCCACCGTCCACGTGAGAATAAACGCGACAAGAAAGGACGGACTATTCTTGAAAAATATATTTAAATATATTTAAATATAAGTAGAAAAGAAAGAAAATCAGAAGAGAAATGAGTATGGATCAACATCAGCACCAGCAAGAGATTGAAATGGAGAAAACAGCCAAAAAACGTCAAGCCAACAATGATTGCATAATGGAGGTATTGTGTGTATTGAACAACAAATATTCTGAAATTGAAGACTATTTTAATCAAGAAATAACTATATTTTGTAAAAAAAGCCTTTTTAAAATTGTGTTTTATGATTTTATAATTATTATTTTTATCGTTACATTATAAAGTTAAGAACACAAACCCGAATACTCCGGATAGTATGAAACATTCAAGCAATATTTTAGCAACATTGCAACGTTGCTGTAATATTGCTGAAATTTTCATTCATAGAAATAAAATTGTTCCTGTGTTACGCAGTTACATTATTAATGATTTTATATCAGTTATATGTCTGTATTCTATAATTATTAATGACATTGTCGGTATCTTTATATTATGTCGTTGTATATGTATTATTATATATGATAAAAAAATAACGATAATGAATTGTTATTAAAAGATTTTCCATTTTCTAGTTAGCACATGGTTAACCTTATTTAGGTTTGTGGTTTTAGACTTAATCTCACTTGATGATAATATAAAAATGTATTTTTTTAAGCTGTGACTAATCACTGATAATTTTGTAATGATAGCTTTAAAAGTTACTAAAACCATCAGTTTAATGATTAATCATGAAAAAGTAAGGATAAGAATCAATCATTGAAAAATTTTATAATAAAATTAAGTTATGTGTGTGCAAAACTTTTCTGTTGATCACTGCCAATTGTTTTAATAATATTTATAAAATAATTACTTAAATGACATAACAGATGGTTAATGTTTTGCTTATGCACTTGTATATAAAATATTCACTAATAAAAATAATAAAGATTTCTTGTTCTATAGGTAGAAATAGTTAATGGAATAAAGGGAAAAGTAAAACAGCATTCAGCTAAAAAGAAAGCCAAGAATGTACAAGGTGGAGAACAAAGAAAGGTAATATGATATATAACAAAATATAATATATAATGCTTGTATTCAGCACACAAAATTAGTAGTTAGTACTTAGTGATTTTTTAATATAATTGGTTCCTACAGTTAGATCCAGGAAGAATCAATGGCTGTGTTTAACTGAAAAAGTAGCAACTGTTGTAAAATTCTTTAATATGATTGGTCTCGCCTTTAGTTTCTTTGGTTTCTTCTAAATGTATAATATAAACCAATCATATTCAAAAATTTTATAGCAGTTGCAAAGCTGCTTTTTCTGCTGAATGCAACTAATGGGAAAAAAAATAAAAGACATGTTTTTTAAAATAATTTTTTTTAACAAAGTTATTTTTTAGAAGGATAAAAATTATCTTTAAATATAATGAAAAATAACTTATATATAAACTTAAGTTTAAACAAATGTGATTCTAGATATCAGTACCAGCACACAGATATTCGCCTTTGAAGGAAAACTGGATAAAAATATTTACACCCATCACTGAACATCTGAAATTGCAAGTACGTTTCAATGTGAAGACTAGAAATGTAGAAATTAGAACGGCACCAGAAACACCAGATATTTCGCATCTCCAAAAAGGGGCAGACTTCGTAAAAGCGTTCATCTGTGGATTCGAAGTGGAGGACGCTTTGGCTTTGTTACGTCTGGATGATCTCTTTGTAGAATCTTTCGAGATACAAGACGTCAGGCAACAAATGAAAGGAGATCACCAGTCTAGAGCAATTGGAAGATTAGCGGGTAAAGGTGGAAGAACGAAGTTTACCATTGAGAACGTAACAAAAACTAGGATTGTGATAGCCGATACCAAAATACACATCCTTGGTTCTTACCAGAACATACAACTAGCTCGTAGGGCGATATGTAATTTAATCTTAGGCAGTCCTCCTTCCAAAGTTTATGGACAATTAAGAAATATAGCTAGCAAGATATCAGAACGATTCTAAATAGAATATACATATTCTATTTGTACATATATACGTGTATATAAACATATTATTAATTATAAAATTATGTTTGGTATTATGTATACATTTATATATTATGTATACTTCATATTTTTTTGTATATCATAGAAAAATTAAATTTATAATAAAATAATGTAAGGTGTGTATAATATTATTTTTCGCTAAATATATTACATATTTATAGAAGTATTTGATATTTATATTTACGCGGTACTTTATTCAGAACCAATCGACCATCGTAACTGAGAGACGCGAAAGTCCAAGGATCAGCAGACGACCATTCCACTGCATATACACTGTCTTCATGCTCCTCGTATCTTCCTACCAAACCGTCTTCTAACCTAAAATATTGTAGACATAAAATATTATACTTTATGCATGAATTGACTAAGAAATTATACTCCATAATATATTTATTTACTTCTTTTTTCCATAAGATTCTTCGTTTTGCGAAGGCTCGTCTGATATCAAATGACCGAACGGTTCAGACGATATGGATGCAATACTGCATAATATCACTCTGGAGTCACTGCTAGACGTTAAAACGAGTTGATCATGAAAACGGTTAATCCTTATGTTCCACACCCAGTGTGAATGTTCCATACGTGACAACACTGGTTCCGTGGGTAGTCGGATATCCCAGAACTTCATGTATCCATCGTCACCGCAAGTAGATAAAAAATACTGACGATTTGCATTGAAATCTAAATCCCTGAGAAATGAGTTACATGATGAAAATAATATGAATTCAATTCTACCAATCTTTACGATATCATTATTACCTAATAATTTGTGAATGTGCAGATAAAATAGACCAAGCGGCATTGGCTGGACTCCTAAAATCCCATCCACGAACATTGTTATCATTCAGGGTTACAAACTGATTAGCACCATTATGAGGATTCCATTTACCATTCGTAAATCGTGGCTGACCCTTGCCTGCTAAAGTGCCCGCTACTGTCACCTGAACATATAAAAAAATTATTAAAAGATCAGTTTTAAAAATAACAGGGATAAATTCGATGTATAATGTTAGTAATTTCGATCATTTAAAAAAATAAGAGATCAATACCCGTGGTCCTTCAGTTAGATCCCATAAAACAAAGTTATTATCTACTACTGACACTATTTTCTTGCTATCCATAGGGTGATAGGCAATAGTTTTGAGATCAGTACCATATGGAGTCGTATCAATATCAGCTAATTTATTGAGCTGCAGAATATCGTTAGTGTACTCTTTTATCTCAGGGAATTTCCAGAGTGCTCCTTTCATCCGGCAGATACCTTCCTCTACAAAAATAAATTCTTTGAAGCATCAAAACACATTTAATATCATAAAATATAATTATTAATACTAGAATTAATATAACTATTAATTATTAAAATTAACAATATAATTAATAATAATAAATTCATAATCGATTTCAATTTGAATGATAAAATGTTACTTTAAGAAATTAAATATGTAATAGACTTATTTACCACTTAAACTATTGTAACATGTAATAAATACATCAGATTCAGTTGGAGAAGCCTGTAAAGACCAAATTTCTCCTATTGAATGCTGGAACACTTGAGTCTTTAAATTGCCTGTTTCCTCGTTAAGCTCCACTAAGTGAACTTGGTTGTTACTGAATTTTAAAGATTGCGTTCCTACCAAGAATCTTACAATATCTGTCTCAGCTGTTTGAGCTGACAGTGCTCTAGTCTAAAACATGAAATAGCATAATTTCTTTCAAATATAATTTAAAATTTCTACATTTAAATTTACTATACACAAGTAATATTTAAATAGCAAATAATAGACAATGTTACTTAACGACAGAATATATATATATATAAAATATAAAATAAAAAGATACACTGATTTATGTAAAATTCACAATTAATTTATAATAGATTCATACTTGGAATTCAAGTCCATATATAACGGGAGTATCGTTATCCATTTCTGAAAGTATTGTGTTTCACAAAGTATATTACACTTTGTCAGGAAATGCGTGTTAATTTTCCAGACAGATAGAGCAATAGTAATCCTTGCAGATGGTAAACATTGTATCTAATATCTACGAAGATAGCTAGATAAGAATTTAAATTTCATTTCATATTTTTACTAATGTTTAGACATCCAGATACACACGATTCAGTTAAAAAAATCATTGTTCCAAGTAAAAAATAATTCTCCGAGAATATAGACATCAATGTAATCGCAGTTCTATGATAACGGATAATTAAACATTTAATTAAAAGTAAAAACACTTAGACATCAAGGATATCACGATATGTCGTAAACTGACATGACATCGATTTCAATATAATGCCGTGTTCACCGGCCTTGTTCAAACGCACAATGCGAGAAGACTGTCCTATATCTCTTTCTACTAATGTAGGTAAAACTTTAATCTCATAATCAGTTTATTTTTTATTCTTTTCTAATTTTTAAAACTAGAAGAAGATAAAAAGTAAGTTAAAGCATGATTAAAGTTAATCTATTAGTAAAAACGAACACTAGACTGTGTGTTCTATTCGAGTCCAGTGACAAAGAACAGAATTTATTTTTTTATTGCTGCACTGGAACTTTAATTTTTTTTCTTCTTACTTTTTGCCAACATTAAACATATATTTATTTCACTTTACAAAGAGCATATACTAAATGTTTGGGTTAAAAAATAGATTTGAAGGACTGCGATCAGAAAATTCATCCACTGTATATCCTATTCTTGAAATATCGCACACGAAAATAACAATTCCGTATCAATCGACCAATCATAATCGAGAAACTGTTATTTTCATATGCGAAAATTATTCATATATATGCTCAAGAATAGGACTCCAGGGTTGCGTTCTAAAATTTAACTCTGTCAACTCGAGTATCATTTTATCCTTGTTGGTCACCGAATGTTGAATAAAGATAAAAGATACTCGAAGTTGGCAGAGTTAAGTTTTGGAATGCATTTCAGGAGACATTAATTTTCAATTTTGACCACAATTTAGATTTATTTTTATGCTAAAAATGAGCATTGAGCGATTGTACCTTTATCTTTGTTCAAATTTGATGAACAACAAAGATAAAATGATCGATTGTGTATTTCCAAATGAAATGAAATTCACTAAAATTTTCATAATTTAATTGATCAATACCTAGTAACCTTTGTTCACTTTTGTAATTTTCGAATATGGTCAACGTGATGTTGCAAATACTTTGAAGGGTTTTTTAATTGGTCAGTTTGTAAAATTCTTTCTTCTATTGATTCATCAAACGTTGGAATTTCATCATTTCAAAAGGATAAAGGAATTTTGGCTCTTTTCTGATTGGTCAAACTTCAATTTTTTGGTCAATCTTCAATCTCATTCTTGCATAGTCTGATTCCGGCCTCAAAATACCTTTACATGTCAGCATCAAACGTCGAGTATCACGAACTTGTTATTCATCAATTTTGATCATATAACCTGTTTTTAGCGAAGAGTAATCTGTCACGATGCTCAACGCTTGACGTTCCCATGTCATAGACCGGTATTCATCGAGTCTTATTTCAAGACTGTCTTAAGTAATGTCTTAAAACGCTAATGCAGCCTTCTGATTGGTTCGTGACTTCTTAAGACTGTACTAAGACGGTCTTGAATATAAGATCTGTTTATGAATACCGGCCATAATACTTTTAGACGAACCGGACTTCAGACGCATGCGCGTCCAATGTAGCTTCAGTAATGTATGTACCGGTCACTAGTAAATGGGAAATCATTGGACGCTTATGTAAAATTTTTTCAAAAATGTTGAAAATTTTCAATCCTAAGCGACT
>Ga0157364_1004695_pt1 | contig 13709 bp, 7 predicted proteins | sample AttsexASBM2_FD_111476 | JGI IMG/M metagenome (GOLD analysis project Ga0157364, IMG submission 111476) | Fungus gardens microbial communities from leaf cutter ant in Ribeirão Preto, State of São Paulo, Brazil - Atta sexdens ASBM2 | ecosystem: Host-associated > Fungi > Mycelium > Unclassified ... | reverse complement strand
AGTATTGGTAGAGATACAAGCATATCAATGTAGTAACATAATTAGTTACCTTTTAAAATTAGCCTGACAGCTGCTATGACAGATGACAGCTCCCATCAGGTACAAGTTTTGATCATGTGATAGCAATAGCTTGTGCACAGACCATTACTCTTTTGTATATATACCTCTGTGTCTGAGGACTAGACCTCAGACTTAATAATATTAATTTACATCAATTATTCCTGTTAATACTACTCATCACCTATTATCATTACCTCCTTATACTGAAACTCTGAAACACCATTAAGCTCATGTATCACAACTAATGAGTAACTTATTTGTAATAATATAGACTTTTTAGAATCTTAAAGAATATTGGCTTAGGGGTATTTCAACTGGAACTTCTGGAAAGATGGATAATACACAATATTTTTAACAAAGACTTGCTGACAAGATGCAATAAGCCACAGTTCAAAGAACAACATGTGGAACCACCACCACCACCAACAATTATTAATGAAAAAGAAGAATATAAAGTCAAAGAAGTATGGAAACACAGAAAATAAGGTAGAGGAACACAATACTTGGTGCATTGGAAAGGTTATGGGGACAAGCATAATTAATGGATTGCAGAATTATGGTTACCTCATGCAAAAGAGGTAATTGAAGACTATTGAACAAAGTGTTTGAGTTGAAACCTATAAAGAGGGGGGTAAAATTCCATTTTGACAGTTCAAAACATCACTCAAACTTCAAAAACAAATGTCTTCCCAAATCACAAACAACAACTACATGACCACTCTCACTTCCCCAAATCCATACATCACCAGAAAATTAAACAATATGGATAAAGCTCAAATATTGAAGAAGGAATGAAATGATTGGACAAGAGCATATCACAAGATGTTAAAGGAGTTAGAGGCAATGATTGATGTACAGAAACAAGTGTGGGATATGATGAAGATAGCAGGAAAAACCAATATAATGATTACAGAAATAAAGGAAACAATTCTAAAAGCGAGCATCAATAACTGGACTATGAATACTACCAATATTCTAGGAATATTAAAGGACTTGCAATACCTAATCCAGAGCAACATGGAAGACCAAGTATTTCAAATTCAAAGGATGTTAGCTGATGAATTAGATATGTATAAGAGACAAGGAAATCAATATGTGAAGAATAACATTCAGGAAATACAAGACCTATACAAAGATGAAGAACATAAGTTAGAGTTGAGGAAAGGAAGAGTTGAAGAAGAAGAAGTTATTTTAATCAGACTGTTGTGACAACTACTAGACATAAGGTCCAATGATAACATAAGCGGTAAAACTTTCAGTTAAGCAATCAAGTGGAGAAAAGCATAAGAGAACTTGACAAGGAGCCTCTGCTAAATTAGAGTCTTATTTATACTGTTACAGGTTAGTCCATGCTACTACCTCATGTTTGCCTCACGTCTTACTCAAGGCCACCATATGTACACCATGTGCCCTGACATCATCTTCCAGATCCTTCTACCATGTTCTAGGCCTATGATGTTACATCATGTGACCTGTCATGTGACTGCAATGTCACATGCCCTTTATCATTAATAAAAAGAAAAAGAAAAAGAAATTCAAAAGAAAAGAAATATAAAATCAAGAAAAATAAATAAAAGGAAAAAGAAAAATGTTAGTGTCCAAAGTGTTCCATAACACAGACCATATGAGGTACTGAAATCGACATCATCAACAACAAAATCAAGCTTTATAAATGATGAAGTTGATAACCTTATGAAGTACATGAAATTCATTCAATCTCCAATACAGATGAGACTCTTCAAACTACCACCTCACTATCAATCACTTTGATCTAAAGGAGAACAAGATCCAGAGTTTTGGAAAGAAGTAGTAACTGCACTGGTAGATGAAAAACATAACACCAAGATATTAAGAAATAGATATCCAATAACAATGTTTCAAGGAGGACTACCACATGAACCATTCTTTATAGTTATCAACAATCGAGAACAAGTTATCATAGGTCCTAACAAGAAAATGTTGGCTACATATGTGGTAGGAGAACTTGAGGTATTAATCTAATTATTAAGGATATAAATGCTGAAAAAGGGGTATTGTTATAATTGATACCTTAAGAATGCAACATAGACTTGGGTTAAGGGTAATGACAATACAATCAGCTGCACTGTAAGAGTCTCAGTCAGTGCCTCATGTAGTAGATGCTATATTCTTGCTCGATCCTCATATATTATGATGTGTTTTTCCTCATGTACTATGGACAATGTCCTCATATCTGATTTATATATATAGCATAGATATTATTCTATATCCTTACACTTTACCACTTATACATTTCCCCTTCTCTCTTCTCAAGTCTTTGTCTAAGTACAATCTAAGCTCTGAGCTAAGGTCATAACAGTATTTAGTATTTAAAACCAGTAGATTTATCAGCATTTTTGATAGATACAGGATATTGATCTGTGCCATCCACAATTTCTATCAGTTCTTTAATGTTAAAGTTGTGAACAATAGACTCAGTGTTATTTCTTTCTTTCTCTTTTTATTTTATTTTCTCTCATACCACCATCTTGTATAGTAGCACCTAAAAGAGAATTAGTGGATATAATTCCTTCAGTCTATAGCTCTACTATGTCCAACCAAATGGAGTCCAATTGTGTCTCTGAGGATGTAAATATAGAGGTTCCAAGAGGTAGAACCAATTGTTCAAGTATTAACAGTTCTAGGGAGCCTTCAAATCACTCCAATGTTTCTTCCATTTCATACAATATTAGAATGGAAGCACAGAATAATAATCTTACCTGGGCTGAACAGATGAATTCTTCTCAAGAATTTCAGCTGTCCTATGTGTATCCTAATGTAGAAGATTCCAACTCTCAAAACTAGGCTACTATCTCTGAAGTTATGCATGATCTACACATGAAAAATGTAAACAACCATAGTGCAAGCACATACCAACCTCAAGATCTCAACACTTTCTTCATTTCATATGAAGATAATTACTCTACCAATCCCAATGCTTGGGATGTTTAGGTTTATCCAATTTCCATTTTTGGAACTAATGAATTTCTCATTACTGACAATAGTAACATTGAAATATCTCTTCTCAAAATTGCTAATTATATTAGAAACATCAAGGTAATAGATAATAATGTTAACAATCTAGCCATCTCAAGCTTCAGTCATGCAGTCTGGACTTTTATCTCCTCTATATATGAAGGAGGGTAAGACAAATTGAAGATAAAAAACCAAGACATGACTTTTTGTCAATATGTATCTTCTTAATTTTCTGCTACTAGAATTCTAAAATTATCAAACAATAAACCTGGAAGAAAGATTCAGATCTTCAAACCAGCTGAAATTACTCATCTTCTGCCATCTATTCCACTCAGATCTTCTAAGAACAAATTGGAAAAGTCCAAATATCACTAGAAAAAAAGTACTAATTCAGTACAAAATACTAACAACAAAGGAAAAAAGTCATATGCACAAGCTTTGTCTGTTAACATCAACAAAATTTTAGAAATCAAAGAAAACTTCTCCAACATCTCAACTAAAAAAATCAAGAACATTCATAGGATAATCAATGAACTAAAAAAGAAGAAATCTCAAATCAACATAACAACAAAAAGTCTCTCAAGGAGACAGATTATTGTTCTCATGAGTAATGATAACATTTTGAGATTTATGTTGGAATCTAGTACACATATTGCTAATATCAATGGAATACCAAGTCTGATATTATGGCTGATTTTGTTCATATTAACCATCATGAACTTATCATAACAACTAACAAGATGGCATATCCATCTGATCTCAACACTATCAAAAAGTATATTAAGAATGTCAACAATATCAAATTAGAAAACATTATGCTCTCTCATCTTCTATAATTGAAATCATATTTAAAAATCATAGACATTTCTTATATGATGGAAAATACTAATATACCAATCAACTCAAATGTAGTGGAATCAATTATCAAGTCCATGCATATTTTCAATAATATACTTATCATTTCCAAACTAAGAGTCATCAAAGCATTGCTCAAATTGGATATAGTGATCATATAGATAGACATATAGGATGTCCAGAGTTATTATAATTGATGCCTCATATTTAACAGATAGTTCACTTATAAACAACAGATGTTGGAGTTTCTTTTATATGACTCAATGATTGGCTACACTGTGTATTAGTAACATATATGATCAGTCAGTGTCTTATATAGTAGTTGAAGCTTCATCATATTTTCCTCACTATTTCCTCATTGCTTATATATATATTACATAGAGTTTTTAGATATACATAGCTGTAGATACTATTCTATATTCTTACACTTTACCAATTAACTCAATCCCTCACTTTTACTCAAGTCTTTGTCTAAGTTATAACCTGAGCCAAACTAAGATCATAATATTTGGTAAAGTATTATTAGGCTCATCTTGCAAGAGGAGAGTACATAATAGTTAGGCCACTAGAATGATTACAGTTCTAAACTGTTAGGAAGAATGAACAATACTTGTGGTCTAGTCCATGGATAGTAGGATAGATCAACATTGAGAAAATGATATTGAGGCATTATCAGAACAGTTAGGATCATGAAGGATTACTGAAGAAGATATCTCAGAAGAAACAACAGAATACATAGACGAAATGTTAATAGTACCAGCACTAGCAATAGTACAGAATAAACAGGCAGAAATACTAAAAAGTATGGTCCTGAATCCAGAGTGGTTCAATGGGAACAGAATGAAATTTAAAGACTGGTAGAGAGAAATTAAATTATTTCTCAAAAGTAATAGAGTAATAGGAATAGATGTTAGAATTACTACAATCATAGCCTGACTTAGAGGAGATGTAGCTGGCATTTATGCCCAGAAGAAACTAGATCAGCTTAAAAAAGAAATAGATACCTAAGATTGGGATAAGTTTGTTAGATAACATTTAGTAACAAGAGTAAGGTAGTAGATGCTGAATGAAAGATAGAAATGTTCAAGTAGAGAAAGAGACACATTGCTGACTTTGTAATTGAATTTGAAGCACTACCTATGAAGGCTGAAACTAATGACCTACATGTAATATTTTTGCTGAAGAAGAATGTCTGTCCAGACATTATAAAGACATTATTAGGCTACTTACTAATGGCAGTACCAAAAACACTTAGAGAATGGAAGGTGGCAATCACCTCAGTAAGACAAGAATATAAATTCATAGAAAGTAGACAAGACTACAGAACAAGAATAGGAATAACATATGGAGGAAGAAGTGCACTCATAGACATTGGAAAGGCTAAAGACAATTTCGACAAAGATGGAAAGCTAAAGTACTTCAACTGTAATGTATATAGACACATGGCAAAGAATCGCTAAAAGCCAAAAAAAGAAAAAGATAAAAGAAAGTGCTATAAATGCAACAAGATAGAGCATATTGTCAAAGACTGCAGATTAGGATAGAAGATGAAGAACTGCAGTATTCAAGAAGAAATAGATAATGAGAAAGATAACAAACAGAAGGGTTTTGGAGAAGGTCTCAAGTAAGCACAGTACAAAGAACCTTTGTATCTAATACTCAGAATTGATATATTATTCCAAATTGAAGAAATGACAAAGAGAGAGAGCTCAACATACAGATAAACATCAAGACAGCAAATAAAAAGAAATTATGGCTACAGGCACTAGTAAATTCAGGATACACACACATTGTAATTAACAAACAACTAGTAAAAGAAGAAAAAATAAAAATAGAACCTATGAACAGATCATTTGAGGTTTTCAATGTAGATGGAACCAAGAATGGAAAAGTTACATATACATTACTGGAAGTCAAGATCAACAGACACAAAGAACAAATCAATGCAGTAGTTACAGATTTAAATGGTATGTATAGATATGTTCCTAGAATATGATTGGTTGATTAAACATAACCAAGAAGTAAATTGGAACACAGAAACTATATGGTTTATAAGATGCCCAAGAAACTGTAGAATACAATACCAAGATATATTGTTCAGAAATAGGAGAATACAACTAACAGACAACTAAAACAAAGAACAACAAAAAATAGAAAAGGAACTAAACTCAATGAATCTAGAAGATCTTCCAGAATACATTTGATCATTCACTCATCTGTTTAACAAAAGTAAATTCAAGAAACTACCAGAAAGATGAGAATGGAACCATGAAAGAGGATATACTTAAGGAATTAAATGCCAAGGCTTATGTGATGACAATAAAAGAAGATGAGGCTTTATATAAATGGCTAGATGAACAACTCAAAGTAGGATTAATTGTGGAATCAAGTTCATAATATATAGCACTATGTTTTTACATCTCAAAGAAATATAAATCACTATAATTGGTGTAGAACTATAGGAAATTGAACCAATATATGATAAAGCACAAAACACCACTATTCTTAATTAGAAAAGTAATTGACAAGTTAAAAGAGACAAAATACTTCAATAAGTTGGATTTTATATAAGGTTATAACAATATATGAATCAAAGAAGGAGATGAATGGAAAGTGGCCTTCTTAACAAATAAAGGTCTATTTAAACCAAAAGTAATGTACTTTGGACTATGTAACTCACCAAGAATATTTCAAAGAATAATAGATAGCATCTTTTGAGAATTGATATATGAAGGAGTATTGGCAAACTACATGAACAACTTTGTAATATCTGCCAAAACAAAAAAAAACTAGAGAAACAAACAATTCAATTTTTGAAGGTAGTAAAGAAGTACAATCTCTACTTTAAACAATCAAAGTGCAATTTTGATACTGAAGAAATTCCTATCCTAGGAATAGTAGTTGGATCAGGAGAAGTATGAATGGAAAATGATAAAATCAAAGCAGTTATAAAATGGAAGATTTCTACTAAGATAAAAGAAGTAAAAAGCTTCTTAGGGTTTGTAAATTTCTATTGATAATTTATCAAGAATTTTAGTTATATGACAAGATCTCTTAATAAACTCAAGGAAAAGAAAGAGTGAAAATGGAATGATGAATATCAAGAGGCATTTGACAAGCTCAAGAAGAAAATTACAAGCCAACCTATACTCATACTTTCAAAGAGAGATGGAAAATTCTAAGTTGAAACAGATACTTCAGAACATGTAATAGAAGAAGTTCTATCTCAAGAACAAGAAGGCAAATAAAAACTTATTGCATTTTTATCAAGGATAATACAACCAGTAGAAAGAAATTATAAAATCTATGATAAAGAACTACTTGTAATAGTGGAAGCTCTAACAAAATAGAAACAATATTTATTAGATGCCACAGAGAAATTTGAAGTTTGGACAGACCATAAAAACTTCAGGGAGCTACACAAACTCAATGAATGACAAGCAAGATGGTATTTAAAGTTGTAAGATTATGATTTTATATTACATCATATACCAGGAAAAATAAACACTAAAGCTGATGTGTTATCAAGAAAGAATCAAGTAGATACTACAGAAGACAACAAGAATGTTCAATTATTTAAGAAAGAAATATAGACAAGGGAGATTACAACAGCAGAAGTAACAATCATTCAAAAAAACCAAGTAGTAGAAGAAACTACATTACTATAGGAAATATAAAGAAATAGTACCAGGAAGTAAGAAGTTTTAAAAGAACTAGAAAAAGAGAAATAACAAGTATGAAATAGTCTATATAAAAGAAAGAATTTACATTTCAAACAACTAGAGAATACAAGAGCAAATTTTACGGAAAAACCATGATCTAGCAGATATAGGACACCTAGAACAACAGTGAATGCTCAAATTAATTAAGAGAAATTACTGATGGCCAGAAATAAAAAGTGATGTCAAGAAATGCATTCAAGGATGTACCAAGTATCAACAGAACAAAGTGCAGTATATGAAGAAAGCAGGAGAATTCCATCTATTGAAAGTACCAGAAGAACTATAGTAGAAAATCAGTGTCAAGATCATAGAAAGTGGACTTTGTTTCTTTTTATTTTCTTTCTCATTTTTATTTTCTTTTTGATTTTATTTTTCACCTTTTCTATTTTTAGAACTCTGGGTTTAGGATTAGAAGTGATTGGTCACATCAGTCACATCTGATGATGTGATCACAACATTGATCACAGGACTTGAGACAAGAAAGTAGAAGGTTCTGGAACAAAATGATGTCATACAACATGGACACCACATGTTGGCCTCATGCTTTACATATGGTCATTTAGGGTAAGGTGCACAGTAGTTAGCACAGACCATCTGTAGGAGTATATAAGGTAAACTATTTTGTAAAGAGCTTTTTATTGAGTTCTCTTGTGTTTCTCTAATACAAGAGTTGTTCTTTTACCTAACTCTAAAGGTTTAAGTTCATAACAATCAGTATTAATATCATGGGATTACTTCCAAAATCAAAAAACAAAGATGTTATAATGGTTATAGTAGATCAATTTACAAAGATGATTAGACTGAAAGTGACAACTATCATTAAAGAAAATTGCTAAAATCTACTGGAACAAAATTTGGAAATTATATGAAATACCAAAAATAATTCTTAGTAATAGAAGACTACAATTCACTTTAAAATTCATAGAAGACTTAACAAAGGCATTGGATATGAAAAGAATACTATCAACAGCTTATCACCCTCAAATAGATAGTCAAATGGAATGAATTAACCAGGAGGTTGAAGGATTTTTATAATATTATATTAACTATCAACAAGACAATTGGACCAAATGGTTATCAGCAGCAGAATTCTAATACAATAACAAGAAACATACAGTAATAGGTTATACTCCATTTAAACTTAACTTTGGATAACATTCATGGAAAGAAAATCTTACTGTGAAGATATAATTACCAAAACTGAAGAGTTTCCTTCAAGAACTACAAGGAAGTTGGGAAGCAGTAATGAAGTTAATAAAAATGGCAAAAAATAGCTATAAAGAAACAGTTCAACAAGAAAAGGAAGAATCCACAAAAACTGAAGGTTAGGAACAATATGTGGCTGGAAGCCAAAATATCCAATTGAATTGACCCTCAAAGAAGCTAGACCAAAAGAGATATGGACCTTTTAGAATCTCAAAGAAAATTGGCCAAGAAGCATTTTAACTGGAACTACTAGAAAGATAAATAATTTACAATGTATTTAATGAGAACCTGCTAACACAATGCAGAGAACCTCAATTCAAAGAACAACACATGAAACTAGCACTACTACTAGATATTATTAATAAAGAAGAAGAACACAAAGTGAAAGAAATCAAGAATTATAGGAAATGAGGATATAGTACACAATTATTGGTACACTGGAAGGGATATAACAATAAACATAATCAGTGGATATCTAAAACAGGATTACCACATACCAAGGAGGTAATTAAAGACTATTGGTCAAGGATTTCGAGTTGAAACCTATAAAAGAGAGAGATAAAACTCCAAATTAACATCTTATACCAACAATAAGAACTCAGATTTAGATGGCCTAACAATTCACAACTGCTCTCACTTCCCATAACCTATACATTGTCTGAACTATCAACAATCTTAATTTAATTGCCATTTTGAATAACAAAAGAAAGGATTGGACAAAGAAATATCATAAAATCATATGAGGAATTGAGACAATGGCTGACATCTAAATACAACTCCAAAATATAGTTAAATTAGCAGAGGTTGCAAACACACAATTAGCAGAGATTAAAACCACCATTTTACAAGTAAGTGGTAAATACAAGGCACAGACAACAAAAGACATATTTAGTATATCAGAAAACCTACAGAATATTATTCAAGAAGACATAGAAAATCAAGCTCATCACATTCAAGCACTATTAGCTGATGAACTAGATAAATATAAAGGAAAACAAAATACTCAAGCAGACAAACACATACAGGTAATACAAAAGACATATCAAAACACACTACAAATAATGACAATTGATAAAGAAAAATAAAGAGAAAATCAAGTTTAAAATAAAGAAGTTTTCCTATATAAACCCTATAATATATCATCAAAGTTAAGTCATTCAAAAACACCAGAATCTACATTTGTTCAAGATAAAGTGAATAATCTGGAGAAATATATGAAGTTTTTACAAGCTTTAGTAAAAATGATACCATTTTACCCACCACCACACTATAAATCCCTTCAACTTAATGGAGAACAAGATGAACATTACTAGATAGAAGTAGCCATCAAATTCTTAAAACAAAAGCATAATGTAAACACAACAAGATAAGGATTTCCTATCAAAATGTATATAAAAAGTCTACCATATAAACCATATTTTATTACTTTAACATTATAAGGGGAAATCATAATAAAACCAACAAAAAAGAAGTATTGTTACAATTGATGTCTTATATTTAACAAATAGTTCACTTATAAACAACAGATGTTAGAGTTTTTTTTATATGACTTAATAATTGGCTATACTATAGATTAGTAACATATATGATCAGTCAGTGCCTCATATAGTAGTTGAGGCTTCATCATATTTTCCTCACTATTTCCTCATTGCTTATATATATATTACATAGGGTTTTTAGATATATATAGCTGTAGATACTATCCTATATCCTTATACTTTACTAATTGACTTAATCCGTCATTCTTACTTAAGTCTTTGTTTAAGTTACAACCTAAGCCAAGCTAAGGTTGTAACAAGAATAATAGCATACAAATAGTTAGAAATCTAAGTAAAAATATCTATAACATTATCTAAAAAAGCAAAGTATACTTGATGATAATAGAAAAGCAACTAGTAATAATCTTGGAGATCTTCTAAAAAACCATTATATAAGTGTGGGGTTTAACAGCTAATAGCAAGAAAGTTTATAGGTTCTGCAGTGGTATTTAGCAATATTATGAGATAAAGAGATCTATAGAAAGGCTTGTGGGATTCAGTGATGAGGAGCTCTGCTTAAATAAATATAAAGTCTAAAAAGTCAGATTCATTTACAAAATCTCTTCTCCAATACTATCTACTAAAACCTCTCTAACTTTTTATTCTATTACTAACATTGCTCCTCTGCTACCTACTTTCTCTCCTTTTTATGTTGTTTCTGTTCAGCTTCCTTTTTTGCTTTGGCCTCCAGTTAGTTCACTATTAGTTTTGCTAGTTTTGCTATTCTCACTTCATGCTGAATCTTTACCATCTCTTCTAAGCAGGTTATCTGAGCTTGTTCCTTAGTGAATTAATATCTTATATTCAAGTTTCCAAATATTTTAGACATCTAATCCTATATTTAAAAAGTAGTAGATACTTTATACTTCTTTAGTCTAATAATCAACTATAATCTCTGTACTATTAACACTAAACTTCAGTATTAAGTTGACATACTTATCTTTATCAGTATTCTCTCTATAAACTCTATTCCAACTTCTGAAATTGCAACCCAGCAGTATATAGATAGTATAACATTTAAGCTAAAACCAAGGTTGTTTTGGAAAGACTACAACTCTGTGGATTTTGATAGATTTTCATACAAACTCTGACTAATCCTATATATTTTTACCTTCAAGTGTAAACTATCTCTGATATTATAACTTAAGTTTCAAGTTATATACTTTAAACCATGGTCTATATACACACTACAACTAATCTATCCTAAAGTCTGTGTTTTTCATAAGATCAATATGCTATTGCTATACTATATAACATTATCTACTTCAGAATCTTCTACAACCTTCTCTGTGTTATATGATCATGTGACCTATGACTGTAACCTATGTCATGCCTCCACCATACTCTGTTGCCTAGGTCTAAAATAAAGATCAAGTCTATTATTCTTAATTCCAATATTTAACAGTCAGCAAGTCTAAATTGAACCCCTATTATAGACTAGCTTTTATCTGACAACAAGAGGCCTTTCTAATAGTAATTATATCAAATCAGAGGAGTACCACACAAGAAGTTGAAAGAATTCTGAACTCCAAAAGATAAGAAGACAGCCTATAATATCTTGTCAAGTAGTAATAATAGTCATTCAAAGACTTGTATATAGAAAAATCAAAGCAAAATTATCAAAAGGGCACTACAACTATGTTGAGACTTTTATAACAGCCATTCTGATATATCCAAGATCTCTATGATTCAAATTTCTAGAAAACTTTGTAGTAAAGTCATAATTTATCTTACAATCTAAATAGGAGAAACTTAAGATATAGGTTATATAAAGTGATAGTTGTTATTTTTTATTCTCAATTTCATATACTACTACAAGCAAATACAAAGTGCTAAGACATAATTCTAGTAAGTGTTAGATACCTCATTATCTGAGATTTAATAAGAATCTTTTAGAAGTCTAAAATAAATTAGTGAGCATTATTCAAGAACATAAAAAGTAGAAGTCAGAATGACTTTTGGTTTCAGCTTGTGTGCTGTATCTCTATGAGTCATATTGGTTACATATTTTTGATGAGAAATTTAGAAAAAAATTGGCAGATAAGTTTACTGAAATATCAAAATTAAAGACAGTAGACTTAATCTATTTTTATTTCTTATTATTTTCTTATTTTTGGATTTAGGGTTGGGATTTAGCATAATGTTACATGTGACTGTCACATGTCACAAAGGAACATAGAAGGTTCTAGAACAATAATATTATACTATATATATTCTTTAGAATAGGCTAGATTTAGTATAGTGTAGACACTCTATAACTGGAACTCCAACTCCATTGAGTTCTCTTATGTTAACCCAATACAAGATTCTTCTTTAGTTTTAACACTTTAAGACTTAAGTTATAACATTAGAACTTGATACTTATCTTTGAGGCTATCCAACTCAGAGCCTTCTCTTTTTTTTACTTACTCTCTTATTATTCTCAAATGAGAGAAATACTGTTTTCTGATCAAGAAGAATAGTTGAACCTTAGACTAAAAGGGTATACTAATTAGGCAGAAGAAGTCTAGCCATTCAGATTGCATTAAAGCCCACTGATGCTTTTTGGACATATTCACACAGGAAAACAACAGTGACCCTTCAAGTACTATCTAGAATAGAATGATCTTCTTAGGTCAAAATCATATACAATTTAATTAGAGCAGTAGTTAGTAGAATAAATAGTCAGTAAATAGTGTGAGATGAGACAAAAAACAAGCCCACTAACACTTATAGAGATTGATTCAAGTTCAAAATATGATTCTGAGAGAGAGACCAACACCAACTTCACTTTATCTCTTTATATATCATCATCATCTACATCTTTATCCTTTTCATTATCACTAATCCCAATTAATTTACCACCAATCTATTATAATATGAGTCAGCACAACTTACAACAAATAATTTAATAACAATAAGAATAGCTTGTGGCAATGTGAGTACAGATCTAAGCACTGTTAGCAATAGAAAAAGCAGAAGTAGTAGTAGTGGTAGAAGTTCTCTGATCCAATACTAGATCAAACATAAAAGTGACTAAGCCACAAATGTTCAATAGAAAGGCAGGAAAAATCTCAGATTTCTTAATAGCATATAAACTTTATATTAGGATGAGAATGAGAGATATGGTGTTGTAGCAACCACTCACTGGAACAGCACTCGTAGTTTGCTTACTTTAGCAAAGCTCTCAATAGGCTATCTAGTAGTGGGAATTACAAGAGAACTCGACAAGGAGCCCTCACTATATTATCCACTATATATATACATGGCTTCTGGTCCATGCTACAACAATATCTATCCGGCCCTTAAGTCCATGCCGCTACCTCATGTCCTATTACTCATCCACATGTGTTTT
>Ga0157364_1004693_pt1 | contig 13714 bp, 7 predicted proteins | sample AttsexASBM2_FD_111476 | JGI IMG/M metagenome (GOLD analysis project Ga0157364, IMG submission 111476) | Fungus gardens microbial communities from leaf cutter ant in Ribeirão Preto, State of São Paulo, Brazil - Atta sexdens ASBM2 | ecosystem: Host-associated > Fungi > Mycelium > Unclassified ... | reverse complement strand
ATTTTTCACTTTTTGTTTAACTGTTTGAGGTACAAACGAAATAATGATCGGTACAAACAAGTACAAACGAAGTACAAACGGCCTGCAGTATTAATTTTTATTTTTGATAAAGTTGAGCGCTAGGTTCACATCGGTTATGCATATGCAGAGCTAATTAGTCAATGAGATGCTTATAGAATAGCGTTTGAGATTCACTTTATTATACACTTGTATCGCAGTATTTTATAGTTGTTAACTGAATAGAGTCATCATAAATTTCGATTCGCAACCCAGCAAACGAGAATGAATTGAAATGAATTGAAATGGATTCAGATTTTCAGAAATATTGATTCACGAATGTTAAAATAAATGCTTTTCAATCCTGAATTTTTATTCATTTATAGGAATTGCATATCTCCATACCTTTCAATCTAAAAATAATATTAGAGTTTTCTGTTCATTGTGAATATTATTCAATTCAAAATTTTGAATAGAAAATGCAGGTTTCAAATCCAATTGCAGGTTTCAAATTCAGTTGAATCTAATTGAATCCAATTAAATCCAAAAAAGTATTCGCTATTTAAAATACGCATTCGGATAGAAAAAAATTTCAATCCATTTTATTCTATTCTCGTTTGCTGGGAGGGCAGAACAATACTTTTCTCTATCAAATTCTTTCATTTTGTATAAAAACGCATTGAAGCAGAGAAGTAATTATTCTTATTAATTACCTAAATAAATATACAGGACAGCATTTTTTATTTCTTAAATGATTTTGAACAAATCATAAATCAAAATCAAGAACTTACATATGAATATTGTGAAGAAGATACTTACACTATGTTGATTGATCTTGTTAAAAATTTTCTTTACCTTTATGATAAAAGTCAGACAGATTTCAAGAATACACACAAAAAGGATCGTGCATGGATGGAAATCTCTTCTATTTAAAAATTAATAGGTAATTTTTTATATAAATAATTAAACATCTCTATATATGATATTTTTAATCTTGTTTTTTATTAATGTCATTTTTTGTGTTCATATATTAGCTTCAGATTGTCTAAATACATATAGATGACAAAGACTTCGAGAAAAATTTTCTTGCGAAAAAAAAAGGGAATTAAAAAATCGTAGTGGCAGTGCACAAAATCTACATTCTTATTATATGATCAAATGAAATTTTTAGATTGTTTTGTCAAAACCAGAAAATAAGTTCAACTATTATTTTATCTTAATTTTAAGATAATCTAGATTATATGTTTTTATTTATAATTAATATGATATTTTTAGAACTTATTCGAATATTGAATCAAAAGGCACATATGTTACTACTAAGCCAAAAAATATATAGAAATATGTAACACACATATAAATATGTAAGTCACATCTGCAAACAAGTAAATATAAATCTTCAGTAACATAAAAAAATTTTATTTTGTTTGCAAATTAGAATTAATTTTTAAGAGCCTTACAGTTAAATAAATATTTATACAAATAATTATATATATATATATATATATACACATATTTATAATACACATAATAGTAGCAATTACCTTTTTTCTGGTACTCCTGTTTCATCTGACAATGAGTTGCTGAAATCATTATTATCATTATCATCATTACCATGTGTTACGCCTCGTCTTCATCTCCATCTTCAATTTTTGTTGTAAACTTCTGTTTCTTATCTCCTATTGATAAACCATACTATCAGTATGAACACAATCACGTATGAAAATTATGCTAGAAAATAAGGCAAATCAGAATAGAAAATATATTAAAAGGAAAATAATAGAAGAGATGAAATAGAGACATCAATTAATAACTTATCATCTATCGTAACTCATATTTTACGAAAAATGGACAATTATTTTTGTCACAGTATCATAGTTACGCAAAGTAGAAAATCCACGAAAAACAGAGTTAAAGGGACAGATAATGAAAATTTTATACCGATTGTAAAGGTAAATTTTAACTATTTTATTTTTTACATTAAAAAGTATATTTACCATAGTAAATCACTATTAAATTCTTCATGTACGTTCATATTGTGAATATAACTTCACTTTCCAGTGATAATAAATATTTAGTTAAAGTTTCTCGTTTTTCATAGGCTTCACGAGTTTGCTCTATGTGCACTAATAGGTCTTAAACCTTCAATACTTGATGTTTCATTTCTCCATATTGCTAGAATTCTCATGTCATCATGATCAATAAAATTTGATGGGCAATAAGTTTGTCCACAAATTGAATGTTTAGCATTTTCTGTCATTAAAAAATTATACATGCCATGACTAATCGATTTACTGTTGACGGATGAGCACATATTGGAAGTATTCGCCATCTTGATACCAGAATGCCGAAAGTATTTTCAATAACACGTCTTGCACATGACAAACGATAATTAAATATACTTTTATCATTGCTTAAAAATCTACCAGGATATAGACGCATTACATTTTTATGCAATTGGAAAGCTTCGTTACCAATGACAAAATAAGGCAATTCTATATTAGAGGTAATTTTCTAGTTCCATATAATATATTGAGTGTTCTATTATACAATACTTTTCCAAATATCGATTTAGATAATACTCCAGCATCACAATCACTGCCAAAAGCACTCACATCAATTAAAGTAAATTTATATTCATAGTCACTATGGTGACCATAAGCACTATACTAAAAGTCTTCTTGTAATTGAAATACAGACTTCCAGATTTTAGTTTGGAAGTGCTTATATCTGGATATATTTACCATCTATTGCTCCTATTGTGTTCGAAAAATTCCAATTTTGCCAGTATCCTGTGTTTTTCCATTCGGTTAATGTACTTAAACAATATTAAAATTATAATCAGAACTGCTTATAAATAAATCAATTAAATACAAAATATACTTAATTACGCTACATATGTAATGTCAATCAATAGACTAGTAATCTAACTTAGGTCATTGCAAATCCGCTTGGGCTATATTTGATCGTAATTACACTCTATTTAGTTGATCATTAGTCGGTACTTATTTCAACACAGTTGAAATAGTTAGTTGAAATAATTAGTTTTAAGATGTTAATACATATCTCCGATTGATTTGTGATATCTTAAAACTGAACTTAATACTTAAGACAGTCTTAAATATAAGAATCAATTGTGAATACCAGCCATATTTGGGAATGGTTCACTTACACACTATAGCAATTGCCCACTGCCTATCAGTGACTTCTGCCTTTAGCGAATTTTTTTTTATTTCTTTTTTTAGTGCTGTGATTGGTTCGTGTGCAACACATACATTGATATACATATCGCCATACTCTACCAATAGTAGAACATACAATGTCATTAATCCAACCCAAGTGATCAGTATAAATTTGTGCTAAAAACGCTATCGAATATTTGAAATAATATATCAACATATAAATAAATTTATCTTACATATAAATCTTACATATATGACTAAGCGCCAATTACTTTCAGACTAACAATACAATGTAAAATACTAATAATCTCTTCAATTAGATAGTTGGTGTGATGCTACTAACATCTTACAATCTGTAAATAATTTCATTACGAAAACTGGTTACGAAATTGATTGATACTTTAAGATATTTATTAGTGCCAAATACATTTGAAATTATTTCACATGTTTCTCGAATCACAGAATGTGCAGTTGATAATCCAACACAGTATGCTATGAACATTTTTTTGATCATCCGTTGCAAGATATCTACTTTCGCAAAATAACATTATTAATAGAGAAAAAAAATAACATTATCAATAGAGAAAAATAATTTATATATTCTTGAAACAGATGCATAAAATCTGTAATTATATTCAGACTATTTTACTTGAGTGTCATAATAAAACGTTGTTCTGGAGGCAATGCTCGCTAATTATTTTTTTGCAAGTAAGGTCGTACTTTTAAAAGTAATAAGTTAAAAGTATCTTCATTCATCCGAGTATATTTAAAAAATATATCTGCATCATGTTTCAATTTTTGAAACAGATGCATAAAATTTCCTTGATAAGGTCTCATATTATTAATTATGAGACGAATCCTTCATCTTCTTAAGAAACGATAACTTTTTTTTCTTAATATCATTTAATAAAATTGTAATAGCAATAATATAGTTGTATATAATACAGTTTCGTCTTCATCCATGTTAATGATTTTAACATATCTTTTACAAATTTAAAAAAACAAAAATAAAAAAACAAGGATGATTATTTAGAATACCTCTACCACCTCAAATTTTAATTAAAACTTATTCACTCAAGATGAAAGAATCAGACAAAAAAATCATGCGATAGCAGTTACAACAGTCAATCTCGCGAAACAAGTTATTAAGATTAGTTTCTATATGCTTATGCGTTTGTCTAGATAGACCTTATGATTATGATTAAGCATATAATTAATATGCATATGATTAATGCAAGTTTGTGTGGATATACCTACTAACAGACCCTTAAATGTCTTTTAAGTACGATATTAAGTCACACGTTTTCACGATTCTTTTTTTATAAATTGTATCACATTTCAATATATTGACACTTTGATTACACACTTGATGAAACGAGGAATTTATTAACCGATTTATTAATTAATCACTAACAATCACAAACGATTGAGTATTCGTCGATTGAAAATCACGAAGGAAGAAACATGTCTGTAAGTCCATATATAGCAACGTGTTTATGTGCGGCTGATTGATTTTCTTGATTATGGGTGCGCAGTTCATGCATCATAAAGGATCTGAGCACAAGAATTGTCGTAACATTTACTTAGACTTAAATTGTAGACATAAATAACGCACAAGCTTTCACATATGACGTACAACTTATTGCCGTGTCTCCAAGAGACGGCAATAAATCGTACGTCATACGCCAAAGCTTGTGCATTACTTATGTTTACAATTTAAGTCTCTAAGTAAGTGTTACGACAATTCTTGTGCTCAGACCCTAATACTTGAGTGAAGAAAGTGAATTATAATAAATCGTTGTGTCGAGCACTATTACAATGCTCCAAATTTATTCCTCCTGTTTCAAGAAACAAGAGCAAAATGGTATCATTTATAAGGTAATTACAATTTTATAATTATGATAATAAATTTTTAAAGTATATTTGGCTTACATTTTTGTTTTAAATATTCATAATTTTTTGACTGCTATGAAGCACGATCGCATTTCTCATAAGATTTCTCATAAGTATGCAATAAATGCTACGGCCGCGATAGCACAAATAAAATTGTTAGAGAAATTTTTGTAAAAGTGAGAAATTGGATAATAATTGCGTGCTATAAGTATTGTAACGTCTATTGACATACAATTAAATCTAATAAGTATTTCGGTGCATCGAATTGTAAGAAACACTCTTAGAATTCGACGTACTGAAATAATTGTTTGATTTGTCAATAACAGTTTTATGATGCTTACCGCACGTAATTATTGTCTAATTTCTCTTTTAAAACTCTTTTATTACATTTCTCTAACAATTTCTCTAACAATTTTATCAATATAATTGAAAAATAATCCGATACTTAAAGAGTTCAATATTCATTTTAAGCACGCCTTAGATTTATTCGCATAGATTTGTTCCAACATGCTCCAATGTTCCTATCATAGCTCCTACTCACTCCAATGCGTTCGTTAGAGTGAATAGAAACTAGGAGCATGTTGGAGCATGTTGGAGCATGCAACGAGAACAAACTTCATGTTAATTCCTTCCACCATGATATGTGTGTCTCCAAAAGGATCTCAGGCCCGACGTGTCGTGGCGAGCTCTTAGAGACAGATGTGCAAGAAGGCACAGGGCGCGGGACATTCCACATCAGAATTATCGAAAGTCGAGCTATGATACTGGTGAGTCCTTTTTTGGATCGGAAAATCAAGCAGGGAAATAATAATAAGAAAGCCGAGCTAGAAATCCCATGGTGAGGTAAGCGTAACGTATTGTATTGTAAAGCCGCCGATTTCTAGACGAAAGGATTATACGTTTTAATTATACGTTTAATTTCGTTGAATCTGGTATTTTTGTGAACAACTGCATTTGCGAGCGCGCAGCGCATGATCGTGCCATCCCGCCTGATATCATATTTATATTTAATTCCGTTAATTTTGAATCACCTATTTACATGCCCTCTGTGGCCACAGCCAAGTCATTTTATATCATATTTTTGTATTGCATCTTAATGTTAATCGAGATTATGTTAGATTTCAAATAATATTCTCACTTAGATTTCAGATAATGTTCTAGAATTTCATAAATTTTCCGTTAGAACAGTTCTTGTTATTTTCGCAGTTGAGCTCGAGGTCGAATTTGTTTATGCGTGAAACATGATCGACTATTATTGTGAGCATCGCATTATGATTAATTTCCTTAATTATGATATTATTCGTAGAATTGCTTTCGATTTTTGAGCTTGTACCGTTGAGAGGGAAATCTTTGATTTAATATCGCGTGTCGAGAACATAGTAGAGAGGCAATAACGCCCTGTTAACGCTTTGTATAACGCATGATCGTTAACTTGTTAGCCAGCGTGTATAGAATAATGTAAATGAATGAGAGAATATATTTGTTATCATTTTATTGTTACAAATTCTGCATACTTTATTGCTATATTATCTGGCTTGTTCTCCAAAATATCCTCCATTCCCGATCATAAACCGTCCTCTTTGCTATTATCGTAGCTAAGCAGTCGGTTATCAGAATTGTCAGTATTCGTGATTCTTTAGAGATCTCTATATTTTGAGTAAAATCTTTTATTAATTCCTTGAAAAAATAGTACTCTCTCGTGTCTGGCGTCCAATTATCGGTTTGAGAACATTTTTAATTTGTGAGATCAGTTGATGCATTGTCTACTTTGAGTATCAAATTTGTAATATTATTATAAATTTTATACCCAATTATTATAAATATTATTATTGGCGAAAATTGTATAGAATATTAATCGCGAACGAAGTTGCATCACTCATGCTCATGAGTGGGCACAATATGTAACTCATTTTAAATAGGTACATTTATTTCGGATATATAATATAATATGCGCCGATCACAAGATTGTTGAGTTCGAATTCCGACTCAGGTAATATTTTTCGCTGAAATAATCTTACTAATTAAATTTGATTGTTGATTTGAAGAACTATTATTAAAAGAACTATTATTAAAAAAAATAAATAGAATAATAAATAGAATAATAGAATAATTCATAAAATCGATGATCAAATTTAATTTATAAGATTAGTATTATTTTAGTTAAATTGTGTTGCAAATTCAAAAATATTCGGCACACACAAATGAAATAAATGTATTTAAAATAAATTACATATAGAATTATTACTCTAACATAGAGATGAAAATGACCCAATTTGATAATAATTTACCCGGTAAATTACGGTAAATTACTCGATAATTTTTTAAGGCTAGTAAAATAGTAATTTAAAAAAATTAAGAAAATAAAGTAATTTGGTATAAGAGCATTTAATCATTAACCTTTATGAAAATAAAAATTGGAGTGTATATCGGATATAATGGAAAAATAACAGAAGCGTGAAAGAAGGCGAAAATTGGAATAATGAAATGTAAAAAAAGTATTTATGCTTTTTTCATATTTTGTTTTTTGATGTTTCAATTTTCGCCTTCTAGAAGTTTCGTTTAGGCTTTTGTTACTCTCCACTTTCATTACATCGATTTTTATTTTCATCAGGGAAGTTAAAAATGTTTTGTTAACTAAAATTTTCATATTGATACTATAATATATATTGATGTAATAATTAGACAATCGACAACGTTTAAGGCAGATGACAAATCAGGGACGATTTACGACGGGAGTGGCGCACACAGTTCAATTGCACACACTACTCACACTGCTCGGTCTGTTCCTAATAATTTTTTACTGCTTCACCAATAAGATTATATTATTTTTAATTAACAAAATTAGTGATGTGAACAATTGATATACATCCGTTTACGACATCGCGATCAACAGCATCAGTCGGCAATCTAGCGCGACAAGTAGTCACACATGAGTCTATGTCATACAGACACGTTTTGTTATGATTAAATTATATGTTTAGATTTCGTCAATAATTCCCTGTTATTCAGTCAGCGATTCCTATTAGAAATATTAGAGGAATGTTGTTTTATTTTATACATAAGTAGGGAAATACAACTTATTTGTATAATACATAAAACTATAAAGATCATATATAATAATAACCAAAATTACCAATAAATTATCATTTTATTACAATTTTACTATAAGTAATTATCAAACTTAATTTGATAGTATTTTTACACTTCTAACATCTAACTAATTAACCGTATTTGATGTTTCTTCTTGCTTAATTGATTCAATAAAAAAAATTTGAACGTTTATAAAGAGAAAACTTCAGGAAAAACATATATATAACCTGTGAAACAGTTATACTAATAATAAATTCGCCAAATTCAGTCATTCGTACTACATTGGATCAATACACATTAAAGACTACTTTATATAAAGTCTAATATCTAAATGCAGTAGCATAATATAATCAACTTTAGCAACAAAATAATATATGTGTACTTCGTCAAATAATATGACAACAAACAATGTCATTTTTGGATATTTAATTGTTTGAAATATTCATTACGCTTTTATATTTAACTTTGCCAATTTCATGTATAGCAGCTTTTAGTGCACTGACGATTACCTAATACAAGTAACCGAATTTGCTATAACAAGTTCAGAAAATATACGATCGCTTTCTCTCAGTTTTTGTTAAAAAATTAATCATATAGTAGTATGCTAATCTTATGATAATCTATAGATATACAGAAAGAACATAATCCTAATAATATAGTATACACAAAGAACAGTTTTGTAAAAGCATTTAACAATTACTTATATAGGTTTAAATGCTTGTCCAGAAATTCAGGTAATCAAGCATTAATAGAAAACAATAGAGAGACTAGATGACATATTAAATAATGACGAAATCATTAAAAATACTTTCATGATATGTATATGACTTTTTTAATTCTAATAAACTTTCGTATTGTAAGGTATATATATATATACATAAAAAAATATTCTACTAAAAAAAATAATTACTCATTATCAATTTACTTTTTTTTGTATTGTATATCTTTTAATAAAGAATGTATATCTTTTAATAAAGAATATTTTCTTGATAATAATCTTAAAATATAATTATTTCAGAAAAATTTATTTAAATGAATTGAAAACAAAAATTTATTTTCTTTTGAAGAATATTATAAAATTTTATTAAAGAAATGATTTTATACAGGTGTCCCGAAAATAATATTATCATAGCGTGAAACTTTATGAAAAATTAAGTAATGAAAGTATAAGCCATTTTTTTGTTTCAAAATAGATTTAAAAATAGGTTTTCAAATATAAATATTTAAAATTAGACTAATCATAAGCGGTTAAAAAACCATTTGTCCGTGTGCGTACAATGGTATCAGATACTAAACAAAAACATCGACGAACAGATGACTTTTTAACCAATGTTCGTGATTGCTCAAACATTTAAACATTTATACTTAAAAAAATATTTTACAAAGAAAAAGTGATTTACATTTTTATTACTTAATTTTTTGCGCTGCAATAATATTATTCTCGAATTTTGGGATACTCTGTACAAGCAATTCGAATTTGTTTTAATTCAATTATCTTAATTGTACTAAACTTACTAGGATTCAGAACATAGGTATTTTGAGAATTTGGAGCATGATTGTATATGTGAATACATCAAATACGATAAAAAAAGCCAAGATCGGTCAAATTTTGGATATTATAAATAATACATTATATATTCTTTTATTAAATCAATTTATTTCAGATATAATTGCGAGCCGATAACATTCGGTTTCAACACAATCATTCTGAAACACTAATAATCGTCCCTAAATTAGAAAAAAAGAAAGAAAGAAAATAAGAAATTTATTACGAAAAATATTACCTCAGCCAAGATTCAAACCTGGGACCTCTCGATTTTCCAAGAAGAGTATCTTAGCCAGTTCGACTACTGAGGCTTCGGAAATATTCCTCGCAATAACTGATATGTATAAAGAGAACGCGTTATATGGCTGCGTGTGTACAAACATATTACAAATTTTAAGCACGACCGTATATGTGAATACATCAAGTAATAAAAAAAGCCAAGATCAAATTTTGGATGTTACAAATAATACATTATATATTCTTTTATTAAATCAATTTATTCCAGATATAATTGCGAGCCGATAATGTTCGGTTCCGACACAATCATTCTGAAACGCTAATAATCCCCCTTAAATTAAATTAGAAAGAAAGAAAGAAAGAAAGTAAGAAATTTATTGCGAAAAATATTACCTCAATCAGGATTCGAACCTGAGATCTCTCAACTTTTCGGGTAGAGTGTCTTAACCAGCTCGACTTGAGGCTTCGGAAATATTCCTTGCAATAACTGATATCTACAGAGAGAACGCGTTATGGCCGCGTGTGTACAAATATATTATGAATTTTAAACATGATATATGTGAATACATCAAATAAAAAAGAAAGCCAAGATCGGTCAAATTTTGAATGTTATAAATAATACATTATATTCTTATTAAATTAATTTATTCCAGATATAATTGTATAATAACCGATAACATTCGGTTTCAACACAATCATTCTGAAACGCTAATAATCCCCCCTAAATTAAATTCTTTCTAATTTAATTTTATTACCTCAATCAGGATTTGAACCTGAGATCTCTCAACTTTCCGGGAAGAGTGTCTTAGCCAGCTCGACCACTGAGGTTTCGGAAATATTTCTCGCAACTTCTTATTTTCTTTTTTCCTTCTTTCTAATTTAATTTAGGAGAGATTATTAGCGTTTCAGAATAATTGTGTTGAAATCAAATTGTATTGTTATTGGCTCGCAATTATATCTGAAACAAATTGATTTAATAAAAGAATATATAATGTATTCTTTGTAACATTCAAAATTTAACCCATCTTAGCTTTTTTTTATCATATTGATATTTTGAATAAATCTTCTCGATGCTTGTGACAAATTTATATAATACATTTGCAGATATATGAACTTTTGAAATACTTGAAGCAAATAATTTATTTATTTAGAGGGGGTTATTAAAAACATTTCATAATGATTATGTTGAAAGTCTGACAATTATCGGTGCATGATCACATTTGGAACAAAAACTTGATTAAATATATTCGTAATATCTAACTTTGACCATTCAGCGTTCTTTACTTTATTCAAATAATTAATATTGAAATACATGTAGTATGCATTTTTTTTATGTGTACTCTCTCTTGTGAGACAGAATATAAGGTGTCTGTATTATACGTTGATAATAACAAACAGGTAATCTGGAATATGAAACCTCAACGTAAATTGCTTGTCAGGTGTTGTTCCGCAATTGTTTGTGATTATCGTCGGCAAACAACGTGCAATATTTAAGTTTACCAGCGAAAGTGGACGTTCCATTCGCAATTCAAGCATTGGTGTGTCTGCGAGAATTGCAAATGTAGCGCAGATTAGTTATGTCTGCAATGTGTGTTTTGGTCTTGTGCTATATATATATGTATCACGAATCAATGATAAACTACGATATCAGCTGAAGTGACAGATAACAGCCAATATTTCGCGTCACTTGCGTAATTGTCGCAAGAGGGAAATATTTTATAAAAGCGTCGAATTAATGGCATAATTAAGTAGGAAACGCAATCTGGTTGGCATTTGCTGTTTAAATATTTAAGTATTTCGTTACGCTACCTAGGCTACGTACACGCGCTTCGCACAAGTGACATTACAATTTGCGCGTGTACACAGCGTCCAACATTTTGATTGAAGCCCAGTTATTTGCGATAATCATAATTAACACAGAACAATGAGCAACAGGACAATGAGCAAAGGATAGTTTTGCAGAATTTAAAAATTTATTTACATGTAGATTTGAAAATCATTTGATTGTACAATTAAAGAAAAACCAAATTATAAAGATGACAACTGTACAATTTTATATATTTATTCTACACATCATTCTCCTACTTCAAAGATGACAATTTAAAAGATTAAGTTTTTCAGAAAAGGGGAAAAACTATTTTTTAACTTAACAGAAAATTATTGACTAATTGGCAAAAGGGGAATATTAATTTTCTAAGAAACATAATAAAATTTTTGTCATTTTTGTTTCACAATTCTTACAAAACCATTCTTTTCAAATTGTAACGATTTTGATATCCTAAAATAAATCCGGAATAATTCAAAAATGGTATAATTTGAAATATTATCAACAATTTATATTTACTTTAATTAACTAAAATTACTAAAACTCAACATGAAACAATTATTTTTTCAAACTTTAATCGTCAAAAATATTTTAAGTATAAATATCCTCTATAGAAAATCCTCCTTTTTATTTGCAAAACGATACAACTAAAAATACATCACTCTTACAATAGAAGATATATTATCATTTGTTTTAAAACCTTAAGGACGATTGAAGTGCTATTTAGCGGACAAAATGTAAATTTAAGTTAGTTTACTTTTGATAATTAAGTAATCTTTACCTAATTCATTCACGATAATAACTAAAAAAAATCATATTTTTTAGTTGTGTCACTTTTGAAATAAAAAAATAATATAAATTATGTAGTTGTCACTTTTGCTGCCAATATGTCTTTTTTTTTATTGTACTATAAATAATTATGTAGAGCGCTCAAACTTACTAGAACGCTAATATCTTTTGCAGTATTATTCATTATGCTTGAATGTCTTATAATTCTTATGTGTAATGATAGTCTAACAATGTTATTTTAAGATTTGTATCTAGCTAAATTTTTTAAAAAATATTTCAACAAAACTGTTCTTTCCGTGTACTTTCGTAAAATTCTTTTAAAATGAAAAATTGGACTCTAAAAAGCGTCTACAATGGAGGTAGTAGGCTGTAAGTCGTAAGAAATTAACCAATCATAATCAAATGTGAGGAAGATAATTGATCATGATTGGTTAATTTTTCACAGCTTATTACTTTCATTGTGATCCTTATAAAGAAAAGTGGCTCCAACTTAACATTTTAATTTCACTTTCAGTTACTGAATTCTAAATTAATTAAATCTTTGACGAACGCATCATCATTCTCATTATTATTAATATGATATACCATCATGTAATATGAATATTAATGTGTTCGATGAATAGATTCGCTGGCGTCGATTGTCTGATCTTTTCATATATCGTATCTTTTCATGTATCGTCGTATATCGTTATCGAGCGATAATTAGAGAAGACCAGGATAAGTTGTTACAATTTTTGATTAGCAATTTTTTCCATACTAATGTAGGATACATAGTCCAAGTGAATCAGTAATACATATAATACTATAAACCTTTGCGATATTTCATAAATACGACGTTACACGTACCACGCAACTCGCATTTGAATCCTTCCTCGGCTTCCCATATTGCGCCGTTAAGGATAGTCATTTAATATCACATTAAAAAAATTTTGGGTTGCAAAGTAAGTTTTTTTCGTAAATTTTATGTATTTTTTTATGATTTTGTTATTATACGCATCATTTTTTCATTGTGCAATAGTTTTGCGTGCACATTTGGTTTTATTATTTGGTAAGCAACATTTTCCTGTTGTATTATTTTATTATATTATTTTGGAGATTATCGTGAAAAAGTTAGATGGTTTACAATGAATCATTTTAATGTAATGAACAATGAACCAT
>Ga0157364_1004692_pt1 | contig 13714 bp, 3 predicted proteins | sample AttsexASBM2_FD_111476 | JGI IMG/M metagenome (GOLD analysis project Ga0157364, IMG submission 111476) | Fungus gardens microbial communities from leaf cutter ant in Ribeirão Preto, State of São Paulo, Brazil - Atta sexdens ASBM2 | ecosystem: Host-associated > Fungi > Mycelium > Unclassified ... | reverse complement strand
TGTTTGTTGTTTGTGTGGTTGGGGGTGTTTGTGGGTTTGGTTGTTTGTTTTTGTGTGGTTGGGGGGGTGTGTATAATATGTAATACATTTAATAGACATGGTTATAAAAAAATTATTCTTAAATGTTTAAAAAAGAATTAATATTATTAAATTTCATTGATTACTAATAATTGATTAATATTGTAATTATGTATGCTTAAAATATTTCCTTACAGACTTCTAAATAATGATAGTACTTCGATAATTAATAATTAAAGTTTATGATGACTATAGGAATAATTTTGGAAGAGACTGTATGATATTCTATACAATAAGCGGGTGAGTTTGCGTCATCGACAGCATTTGAAGGATCTATTACTTGCTAAGGTAACGGCGATTCAGGTCACTGTAGAAAGTGGATATTCCTTGTATTAGTTGTAATACTACCGGTAGTTGAACTAACAATGCGAGCTGTTACGGTCGTTAAACGATGTAATTACCGCAACGTTCAATATTATATTACGATGAATTAATTAGCAGTTTTAAATCTATATGTAATGGCATCGATTAAATCTCAATTATTGCATAACTTTCTCCAAAAGAAGTTTATTCAGATATAATTTTTGTAAAGTTTCTGCTTAAGATAAAATGTAAGATTAAATATCGTTTTTAATTACTTCTTTCAAAATATTTTATTATTATTTTATTATTTTATTATTTATTTTATTTAAGCATCTTTCAAAATATTTAGAATCATTTAAATTCATTTTAAACTTTATCAAATGATGTGACATTTGAACAAGAAAAGTGAAACGTGTCGAAAATTTTAACGATATCTCACATTTTTGTTGTAAACTTTTGTTTTTTTCAAGAGAAGCTTATTTGAAGAAAGTGTTTTTAGGTCAATACTTTCATTTCAGATCAGTCGTTTTTTTCTACTTCCTTTTTTACAGATAGATACTTCGCCAATGCACATCGCACTTTCTTTATATAACATGCGTGCTGTACTCCTTTCGCCTCGCCACTGTACCGATCTACTTACGTTAATTATAACGGAGACTTTCAAACAAAAAGTACTTAAAAGAATTAAAAAATTCGTCGGCGACAGTAAAAGACCATAAAAAAAGATATCGGATTAAATTTGCTAAGAGAAAAAAATCTGAAATTTAATTTCAAATCTTTTTAAGAATTTGCGATTGTAAGAAGGAATGTGTGGTTTTCACCACATCTTTACGTAAATACGTTGCTTTAATGAGATTTTTGGCATGCGGAAGAAATGCTTGAACCCAAAGGCGACGGGTGACTGACATCATGCAGACAATATTTTTTTCTATCAAAAGTTCGCCAGGGTTTCCCCGTATGCTATGTAATAAATCCGCTTTTTTTTTCTTCTTTTATGATCGCCTTTTCGGTATTTACCCTTGGTCGAGGATTTACGTCGTCGACTTCTGTAGTGGCGGATTTTCGCATAGAGGCATCTCGACATTGGAGGCTTCGACTTAGCCTGCGCGTAAAAAGCAGTCTCACATCGAAGGGGAATATCCTTCTCTAAAAGTTTTTTCCTCGTAAAGAGAGGAGTTACAGACCGTTTGGAACGCGTTCTTTCAGTCAAATGCTATCGGCGTTTCCTACTTTTTTTTTATTGAAGATAAAAATTTTAAATGCTATTTCGTATAGCTTTTTATTTCATTTGCACGACTGAACGATTTATTCGAGAACCTAAGATCATTCACTGTGAAATATTAAATTAATTATCACATAAATGGCAAATGTTAATTATTAAATAAACAGCAATAACACTACTGTGCAACAACAATAATAATTAATAAAATTACGATTATTACAATTAAATAATAGGAAGATTGTTTAAAACTCATTCGTCTGTTATAATTATTTACAGATGACCTGTTTAAAAAATTATGCAATTTTATAATTTTATAATTCAATAATTATCTATTAATTAATTATTATTGTTTAATATTCTGAGCAAAAGGAGATTATCTCTTGCACATAATTTATACGTACACATTATATCACCAAAATAAAATTGTGTAGTTATTAGTTTAATAATACAGCAATATTTAAAGAAATTATTAAGAGTATCTCAATAGTCACATTTTATTTAAAAATACGATGACAAGCATTTACGGTACGAAATCTTCCGATATATTTCCATTCAAATATGATATTCTATGCACACACATAAAACTTAAATAGAATTAAATATAAAAAAAAATCGTTATGTCACGTAGTTAAAAAAGTAAAATGGAAAAAAGATCGTTCTATATAGGACATTTATATAGAAGGGATTACGAGATAAAAATTGAACGGGCATTGGAAGGATTGGAGAGGCAATTATTACCATGAAAAGTACTCTTATACTCTTGATCGGAGAAAAGTTGCATCGTGATAGGAATGGCCTGCAGTCGAGCAAATTAGAATCCTGCAATTTCCTTCCAGGAAATATCCCGGAATATTCTACTGAGAAAACCGGTTCGCAAAGCCAACGCATCTTACGAAAATGGATCTCTTCGTCTTTTCCCAACAGGGATAGTTATCTTCACAGGAAATTGTTTAACTTATTTTATGTTTCCTATGAATACATTATCACGGATTAAACATTTTTTCCAATATTATTTCGTGAATTCTCGCATTATCATTACGATAACAACATTATCATTACGATAACTTATCGCGTTTATGGCAGTAATATCTAAGAGTCATGTACTAGTATATCTAGAGTAACTCTTTTTAAAATGATAACATTGAAACGTTAAAACATTAAGAGATTTAATCACAAACATCATAGTAATTAATTATATTCAAAAGTAATATCTGTAAAAGGGTGCATTTTATCTACGCATGAAAATTTCAGGACGAATTTAATTAGAGAATCTTTGCGTATCACCTTACGCAAATTGTGCTGCGCAAAAAAGAGACAGGAGGAAGAGGAAAAAAGAGAGAGAATATAGTAAAATGCATTTGGAGAATATTAATTTCCGGATTCTGTACCACGCCTATACTGCTCGATTATAATTAAAGCATGACCGAGAACGGTTAGATAATTAAATCGATGCGCTGTCCGATGAATTAGGAACGCGATTATCATGTATATTTGTTTTCCAAAATATTATTTCCATCACGTTGTTACGTATCGTAAAGAATTATCATGTTGTCACGTTTATATTGTACAAAAATCATATTTTTCTTTCTGAAAATCTGCAATGATGGTTATTTTCCTTTATGATATAAATGTGATATACTCTTTATCATCGGAAGGGTAATCAAAAGTTATAGTGGATAAGTCGATTAATTCAGGAGCTGTCACGATGATAATGAGTCGATAAACAATAAGTTTAATGTCCGCGATGGTTTCGAAGTACGATGGTTCACCGTAGTTTACCTAGGCAAACCCAATTTACTAACTTTAACTTTAACAGCGATGGAATCATAACACGAATTTGTACATAACATTTAGTAGCAAAGAAATAATTTGTTAACCAGAAACATTAGTATAATATTAACTATAAAATATATATATCGATAATACGATCGCGTAAATATACTTCGATAAGCCTACACTTACATGTTTCATGATGTGTCCACACACAAAAATAAAATTATTCCAAATATAAAATTTATACAAAATACAACCTAATGAAATGACATTTGCCTATAACGTTGCCGTCTCTTTTGCTTGATATAACAATTGTATTTTAAGTAATATAATATGTTAATTTCAAAAATTAAATTATATAGAATAGGTATAATTTGATGCTACATATAAAATTGTGTTAGAATTTCTTAACAAGAAACAGAAGATAAGCAATATTGACACAGAATAATTATATACTCAAAAATAAAAGAACTTTCCGACTATAATGAAACGAAAATCCTATAACGGAAATGCGATTACAAAAATGATTGTTTTTAAAGATTTCCATTATTCGGAAGAATTTTATTGATTATGAAAGAGACTGTACACTCGCGTAAAGGCATGCCACGCTATGCTGCGCCCGAGGATGACGGTACGGAGGTAGTAAAAGAGGAGGAAGAAAAGGGGAGAATAATTCTGGTGAACGCCCTCCCTGCCTTGACCTCGGTGACCTCTCATTGCACTCGTCCGACTCGGAACCAGATTCCTTCGAAGCTCCGAGAACGTGCAGACCCGAGTAGGCGCGTGCAGTTGCACCGCGCCGTTCCGTATGACGACAGTGTATTGCCGATTGGAATTTCTCTCCGTGGCGAGAGATTGTAGCAATATTGCAGTAATATACATCGTCCGAGCTTGAATCGCAAATATTTTCCGGTTTGTAGATGAATTATTCGATCGAGCTATTGTAAATAACAATTATTGCAATTACAGATAAATCGCAATGCACATTAAAATATTAATCAATTATAAAATATTTTATTGTCAGTATATTAATATCAGTTAAAACAAAAATTTTCATTTAGAATATATTTGTGTTCATCTGTTATTTTGTGAAATTATTTGTAAGATACTACGAGAGAGAGAAAGAGAGAATAAAATATCTCATGTTAATGCAATATTATATAATAATGCAATGCGCATCTTTTACGGTCAGATATATTTCACGCAAATGCTTTTACATAGGATTTGAGAATTATTCCATGAATTTATGCATTTCTCAGATGCTACATGTTGGCTTAATTATGTCACTCGATGATGCATGGTGCAGCAGCCGCGATTGGATCATATCTCACGGGACGTCCAGTAATCCGATGAACCGGTCCTATCCGCCAACGTGACAGGATATTGTGTTAGCGTCCTTGTTCTCTCGTCATACTTAAATTAAAAGGGCACTAATAAATCCGCCTTGAGTTTTAATTGCATCATTATGTTGGATAAAATATAAATAGTACTAAGTAATGACAGAGAGGAAAAGAGAGACTTATTTCTCTCTCTTTCTTCTTCTTTCTCTCTCTCAAAAATCAATTTAATTTGTAAAATAGTCAACATACTCTACGATCAGTTCAAGTTTAATCAACATACTAGTATAACTATATGCATCCCCAGATCAATTATTAAAATATCCCATATATACCGATTGAAATACGATGTTTGTTTTCGCTGTGACGATCATTATCGGAATCGTTTATCATCATGACGGAATCATTATCTGCTGACTTTCCGCTGCATCAATTTTAAATCACCCTTCGGCGATCGGAATATTAGGGGTCGCAATTCTCTCTCTCTCTCTCTCTCTCTCTCTCTCTCTCTCTCTTCCCTCCCCTTCTCTTCCTTTCTTCCCTTTTCTCTTTCTCTCTCGGTACAAAGGTCTCGTGCTTTATTATTTTGTGAAATGAATTTGAATAAAAAAGGAGAGCAACCCCAGCAGAGAGGATGAAAAAGGAGATGGAAGAACGGAAGACACAAAACATGGAGAGGGGTTCTTGTATGGAGAGGTAATTCTTGTTGCAGAAGGACATCTGTCGCCGCGCGAGATGCAAATTAGTCAGCAAGACTCGTCTCGGGGCAACGTGTCCTCTCTGTGTCGTTGAGTTTCTCTTCTCGTCTAAAAGTCGCGTTGGCGTTTGCATTAAATAATGTGTATCAGGAAAAAGCTGCGTAATGAATTCATAAAGACTTTATTTGACGACACGGTGCACCGAGTAACACAATTGAGTTTCGCACTCTATCGAGAGAGCATCAGAGAATGCATCTCCTTATATTATTGATTAAGTGACTCCTTTCGCAGCAACGTTCTACTTGTTGCTTTATTCCTCTTCCGCGGCTCAGCTTGAGAATCATATAAATCGATAAATATATCCGAGCAAATGCGTCTCCAGTTTGATTTAAGTCACCGGTTTAATTAATTGTCCATTAGATAAGCGCAAACGTTTTTGCAAGTTTAAAAACTTGTATCGAAAATTGCTAAGCACTCCATTAAATCCGCGCGTTTTCATTTATATGACAAATGAATTCGCTCGAAGAATCATAATGCTTGTGTGAAGAAAATGAGAAAATAAATATTTCTTGACATCAAATGAATTGCTTTTTATAGATATTTTTTGATAAGACTATAAACTACAAGACTATAACTTGTATTTATTTTTGAGAAAGCATCACTATCCCGTATTTTCAAAAATACGAGGTTACGTCACAATAAAGAAAATCTGGCGTTCCCATATTCGTGTGATAAACGTGTTTTTTTTGTATGCTCGTAAAAACATCTCACTGTAGTTTTATACTTATATTTTTATACTGTGGAAGTTATAATATTGTCGATGGATATACCACTGCTTTTTTATTCGCGAATTTACGCATTTTATTCAAAATATCATATATCTTCAAAAGAAATTCCTTGATGTTTTCGCCTTATTAAAGAACATAAATAAAATCAATTTAAATTTTTGTATTAATGTTTTTTTCGATGACTATTCTATGTTCTGAAAATTTTTTAAAAATTAGGAAACAGAATTCATTTCGAATGTATAAGTTCATGTTATTTAAAAACTACGCTTTCTTTCTTTTCTCATCATGCGAAATGTTTTCATCAGAATTTTTTGCGATCTGATTAGAAAAATTTCTCATTTCGGTAGAATAATCTTAAAAATATCCATATTGAGCTCAGCAATTTTCTCTTTCATTTTCTCTACCAAAATCTCACTCGTTCCCAGGCGGCAACGTTTTTCATGATTATATTATTCTCTCATTTCCGAAAAGTTTCTTTCCCTCTCTCTCTCTCTCTCTCTCTCTCTCTCTCTCTCTCCCTGTTATAGAGCAAGAACGACGTCATCGCGGAAACCAATAAATCCATTGAACGTCATGCCTTATACGTCAGTGAAATCGGTGCGGCACAGCAGTGCGAGGGAAAATTCGAAGAGAGCCGCAGGGAGGAACCGCGACCCGTAAAATTTCCTGGCAAAGTCATTCCGCGTTTACGGTGGCCCATAAACATGGGGAAATGTCATTACGCTCGGGAAAGATTTTACGATAGTGGTACCTGCCTCCACCCAACCTTGTCGTTCTTCCGATATGCCATGCTCGAAATTCGCGCGCTCTATCTCGTACGAGAGATAGCCCCTTGATCATGAATAATCTCCGTGTTCCGGTCTGCGTGTTCAAACTAGAATTTTGCACTTTCTAAATAACAAATTCATTATTATGTCAGCGAGATATGTATACGCGAGTTAATTTCCCAGAAGGCAAATCATGTCGCGAAATCATGGAAAGCAAAATTACGTTACTTAAAACAATTAGGGAATTGTATCTTAAAGTGTCTATATCGTCCTGACACCTATATCTCGTTTATAGAAATATCTCTGTTTATGAAGTCTGACAATAAATTTCTCAAACATATTCATGCAAGTATAATACTTCTTTTAGCCCTCAATTATAGCTATGAAAACTAAGTTTAAGTTTTAAAGTTGCCTGTTTGAAGTACAAAATGCAAGTGAATTATTATCCTACGGTGATTGATGATTCAAAGTTATTTTATAATTTAGAACTTCATAGTACCAATTGTATAACTGTCTAAAATTTTCGCTTTGGATCTAAATATAACTCGTTGCTGTTGAGAGTTATTAAATAGATTCGATCTAAACAATATTTGCAAAAATTGTTTTTCTTATTTTCTACGATTTTTTTGATAGCTCTTATATAAAATACAATGAGAGATTTTGATATGATAATATCAATACGATAATATCAAGATACTTTCATATCATAGTCTAGTGGGATCGACAAGGAGAAAAGTGAAAGAATGTGCGTGAAACTCTGCGTAATCGATTACAATTTATTGATATTATCATCAATGTAGAACGATAAGCTTATCTGTCCCTATTAAGAGATCCGAAATAATTCGAAAAAGAATCATCAAGATAATTCGAAAAAGGATCATCAAGATTCTTTACGCGAAGAAAAGGGGAAACTAATAGCTATTACATCCTGAAGTGTCAAAAACATACTTATTTTAACCTGTCTATTTCGAGATTTTTGTGTTATTGGAGGAAGTATTGAATTCGTAAATTTCGTAAATCTGATAAATTCTTACAAGCACACATCATATATAAAATATGCGTTCTTAAAAATAACAAAATAAACATTTGAAAATTATGTAAAAGAGATAAAAAGCACTAGATAATGTTTCCGTAAAAATTGTCATAGCGACAATTATTGTAAAAAAATTATAAAAATAGTAACATAAGAATAAAACAAAATACTCTTTTCAAAATAATATTTCTAAGATATAATATTTCTAAATTTTACTACATTTCCTTCCTTTTAAAATAATTTAAAAGAAAATTATAAGAAAAAGACGATTATAGACTAGAAAAGTTGGAGATCGATAAAATATCGAATAATAGTGAAATTATGGAATATCACAAGGATTTTAATTCACAATAGTCTATGCATAGCGACAAAGGATAATGATTGCAAATCACTTGGTCGAATCGATTCAACAGAGACCAGTGGGAACTCTATAATTAAACGGCTGGAAATTGTATCACAGCGTTCGTGGGAACGCGTGTGTTGCACGTGGCACGGATGTGACTCTCATCACCCACACGAGCAAAATATAACAAGCAGAGGCCTAGAGACTTTAATCAGCCATAAAAGTGGCTAGCAACAAGTGGTAGAGCTTTGAGTCTCCAAGAGCTTCGCCTGGCATAGTTATAGATCCGGAAGACAATACCTAGAGAAAGACGATTAGCACATCTCTGTATTGGCAAAATTGGCATTCCAATAACTATTCTCCAATAATTATTCCCTTAAAATTCTTTGCATAAGTGGATATAACGTCACATTCATTACTCGTAATAATTTTTTTTATTAAGTAATTAAAAAGAAGAAATATCTGCTTTGTAATAAATTAGTAATAAATTAGAAATTAATACTTTTCTAATATTTTTTTAGAATTGTACTTATGTAAACAAATTTGTTACTCTGTTTAATAATAGAATCAGAAGCCAGTAATTCTAAATATGTAATATTAATCATTTATTTCATTTAACTTTTTCCTTAGATGAGTTCTCCACTCTCTTCAAACTATTGGCAATTAATTTTTCACACAAAGAACTATATTTATATTATATAAGTATTATATTTACAAAAGGAGCAAATTTTGCATATCAGTTTAAATTTTCTAACTTTTTAAAATTAGAAGTTACATATATAATTAAAATACAATTTCCTTGTATCTTTCACATAAAGAAATAAAAAAAAGTCTTTATAAAATCTATTTAAATTTAATGTAATGTTAGGTATTTATTCAGTCAGTTCAAGATTTTATTAATGTCTTAATACGTATATAATAAATGATCACAAAGGCAGAAGTTAATATGTAACCGATAATAATATAAATCGAAAAGGGAACCTGTACTTCCTTGAGGCTATGGCAAATACAAGCTGCCCTAGTTTCATTGATCGCTTTACCCGTCGTTCCCTGGTATATCCTGTTTGAATTTAAATTACGTATACGGAGTCATGTACACACATCGACGCCAAACTAATAAATTAAGAGAATAAAGCCGACACAAACTTACAAAAATCTCTTGTCGCAAACAGGTGAAATAAAAATATTTTAAAATGTGAAAAGTTTTTATAAATCAACAAAATAAAACATTTTCTCATAACAAGAATTGTTCTCTGGTTTCTGTATTGACAATAACACAATAACGCAGGTTTGTACAGTAAATAATATGATTTTTACAGTTTTCGTTTCTCTCGTAAACCAACTTTTAATAAATAGAAGAAAAAGATTTATAAACACTTTTTGCTAAATCAATTGTTAGAAAATATGACTATTCTAATAGCAAACGGTTAATAACTTGTTACAATTTATTAATTCCAACACTTAAAATTATAAGTTAATTAAATGTATAGGCGATTTTCTGTTTTTTTGTTAATTTTTAACAATGTGTATTCATTAATGTGCTCTTCTCTATTTTCCTTCTCTTTTTTTCTCTCGCAGAGTTTTTAGTATTACTCGAAATACTCGATCGATTATTTCGCTAACAATAGTGCCATTATCATTATCACAATTACCACTATTTGTCGAACTATTAGACAGTGTTAGTAAACAAGCGCTACGTCTAACTGGCGTAAAGCAATTATACTATCCTTGTTGTTGCTTGTATATGTCCAATAATGGATTTTACAGGCCCCTTTATCTCAACATTCTCAATTACACATTTGGATGAATTTTACGATATGTCACTTAAATGCATTTTTTTCAATATGCAAACGTTCGCGCGAATAAAAATTTTTTAATAAATGGAGAAAGAATCTATCTACAATGTCTACATAAAATTAGTTTGCATTTTGCTTAAAACTATATCATTATAAATAAAGAAAGATTTGTTCAAATAACAATCAACTGACAAACACAAATTTCACGATGAAATTGATATATTGTGATGATAAATTATAATAAAAATAAATTGCTATTTTTGTCGATAATAATTAACGCTTCTCTTGCCTTTTCTTTGAATTCTACAAATTCAATTACTCAAAATAATTCAATCGGAATTTTTTGTCAGCAATCTACTTATTTTATTAGGTCCTATTATTACTCTTTCAAACGATGCGGTTTTTACAACATGCTGTCGCATATTAACTGTTATCATTTTCATCGGGAGCGGCAAAAGGACGACAAAGTGACTCTATCGTTTCAACAATAAATTGCACCATCCAATGCACGTGGTGCACTGAGGTTAACAGCTGTCGCAGCCACCTCTTGTGCATGTGTCTGTACATATGTCGAATGATAGAGAGAGAATAAGGGAGAGACAGAAGCAGCAAAAGTAATGTATGCGTGATATAGGTCTACATGCATGTTTCAATTACACCAATAGGTAAGACCACCTATACGAACAAACCGATGATGCTGCTTTTTAACCTTCCTGTACAAGAATATTTTTCCCCAAGCAATTCATCGCGTGCAGATTGAACGATATATTAATAATTGAAGTTGCCTTTTGCCTGCTAACTCAACGAGAAGTAAAAGACCTCATTAAAAGAAATGCGAGCAACATTCATGTTGAAACTACCAATTCCCGTTTGATTATTGAAGTTAAGCATAGTTAGTACTTGGATGACCGCTTGGGAACATCGTGTGATTATTGTCTTTCAATATTTTATTTTTTGCTTCTAGTTAAAAAGAAATCCTATGAAAAAGAAAACCTACACTAACATAAACAGAATACCCATTATTTTGACATATGGCAATTTTTTTATTTTATAATATTAAGAATCTTTATTTTCATTTTATTGTTTAGATTGAGTTTTTGTTTAACTTATTTTTATTTCTAAAATACAATTGTATTAAATCGAACTTTGTATTGAATTTAACTTGTTCATTTTGCACGACTACAACTTTCTCATTTTTAAACATGTTATATTTATAAAATATAAAAAATAATATTTAATTTTAACATTTAATTTTACATTTAATTTTCATAATATATTAATTGTAAGTTAGAGAATGGAAGAGTTATTTTCCTTTTACAGTTACTTTTATAATAACAATTTAATAATAATGCAATTTTTTATTATTGTAATGATGATTAATTAAATGCTGAGCTTACACTAAAGTCAGGAAAGTCACTTTAAAAAGTAAGTTTTATCATTACGCGTTATTTATTAAAAAAAATAATAAGCAACAAGTAACACCGTAAAATTACTTCGTTACAAGTATTAAAAAATAGAGTTACAAATTGCGAGTTATTTTTTTCAATAACGAATTATATTATCTTTTCCAGCTCATTATAAATAACTTTATTGACTGTTCCAACTCTGATGTTACATTATCATCAAAAAATTCGCAAAGTCATTATTATAAAAAATTATTATAATAACAAAGTAATTAAGTAACTAAGTAATAGCAGTTATAGTAAATAGTTACTTTCATTCTCTGTTGTAAGTAAATAAGAAATGAAACAGAAATAAATAACGAATGACAGCAAGAAATAAATATGTTTCATAGCTGTGATACTTTTTTATTTTACACGATATCTATAATATAATTTTCTCATTTTTAAAAGTTATAAAATATAAAAAAGTATAAAACATAAAAATACTAAAAAATAAAAACAAGTAAGGAAAGCGATAGTAATTAAATTAAAGTAAATAAATAATTTTGATAAAGACAATATGAATTACAATTGCGTAATATGATATCACAAAACGCCAATAGATAATTGCATCAATTTTCACATTTATAAAATATTAGATATTGATAAAATTATAAAGTTTTACTTAGAATGCTTTTAGAATTTTTCATTCTTCTCTGAGAAATTGACCGTTTTTTCTTCCTGGCGCGAACGGTACGGACGATAAGCAATGGTATTACAAAAATAGAATTTCTTTTTACGCACCAGCTATCACATGTAACATGCGGCGATGCTTACGCCAGCAAGAAAACAGTTTAAAGTCCATCGTGGGTGGGTGAGATAAGAGGTTTTAAGAATTGGTATTTGCCTGCAGTAGGAAATACGTGACATTAGCTTACACGATGGGATTCGTCATTCTGACAGAAAATGCGGCTAAACTAATACATTGTTTGTATGTAAATAATATAACTATTTTCAACATAAGACACAATTTTCAAAATATAAACAAAATCTGCAATTTTCGAAATTTAATGTATGAGAAATAGATGAGCTGCTTTGACATTTTTGCTAAGGAAAGATCTTTCAAATTGACTGAAGGAGCTTTAGTTAAAAAGATATCCCTTCGTGTAGGAAGAGAAAAACACTTTATGTAGTCTCGCGTTGCACACGAAATTGGAGTATTCTCGTGGTGCGGAAAGCTTCCAGCGCGGCGATAAAAAGCGGTCACTTTTATCCTTTCGAGGTGATTACCGGTGGAGAGGAACTTGCCATCCCTGCAAGCTTCTCTTTTCGCCTTCGGTATGGTGCCATTGTGTGGACTCGTGCCACTTAGAGGGAATATGCTCTTAAAGATAATGACGCGACAGTGTCTCTACGGACATGTCTCTACGGACATTATTAAATCTTTCTTTCTCTCATTGCGATCCTTTATCACAGGACACAGCTATTGTTTCGACAAGAGCAGATTGATTTTTGTGTAAAGAAGTCGAACCGAAGGAAAGAGAGATCAAAACGTGTCTTCGTCAATCGCGAGGGTACTAAAAAGCGTTTTCAAAATCAAAGAGGACCGAAACAAGTCAGAATAAAATGTCCAATTTAATGACTGTCTTTTATGTTGAAAGTTTATTCGCATTTATTTCTTCGCTCAGTTTAATTTAATAGTCACGGCCATTACGGCAAACTTTAGGTAATAAATTTCGTTTCTAAAAATCGTTTCACATTTTTTAGAACATAATATTATGTGCTATGCAAACATCATAAATATAGTTTTTGTAATAAATTTTTTTAAATATCCATTTTTTAATATTTTTGTGAATAAAACCTTCGATGTAATTTCATTCATTTTTATTATGCTACCAGGCAATTTGTATATTAATTGCGCAAAAATTAAAAATATGTCAAAAACAAAATAATATTTTATTTAATTCAATTAAGGTTTGTACATATTCTCTGACTCTAATAAAGTCTCGTATATCTCGAGAATATAACCACTTCAAGAGACCTGTTTCGTGTTTAGACTTTAGAGAGGGAAACGTATATGCGTACTAATCGAAAAAATTACTTCATTAATAATGAATAATTGACGTTCACTTCGAATATAATACTGTCAAATGAGGAGGAGAGAAGTGAAACGTATATAGTTTGTAATATGCAT
>Ga0157364_1004691_pt1 | contig 13714 bp, 4 predicted proteins | sample AttsexASBM2_FD_111476 | JGI IMG/M metagenome (GOLD analysis project Ga0157364, IMG submission 111476) | Fungus gardens microbial communities from leaf cutter ant in Ribeirão Preto, State of São Paulo, Brazil - Atta sexdens ASBM2 | ecosystem: Host-associated > Fungi > Mycelium > Unclassified ... | reverse complement strand
TATTAGCATCGTTAATGAAGCCATAAATGAAGCAAGCTTTTGTTAAGAAGAAACAATTTTTCATTAATTTATTTTATATATTTTATATATTTTATATATTTTTTGAATTATTAAATATTGTATAAATGTCATTTAATTACTTTCATATATCATAAAACATTACGTCAAATTACTACACAAATTAGAATGGTTGCGTTGTATCTTGCTGTTTGCTTGAATATTTAATGCAACACAATTAGCCAAGTGGCTAGTGCATGTGGTTTACCCTCATCCTTGGAACAACCGCGAAGATCACGTTCCCGGAAATATTATAGATACTCGTTAAGACAATAAGCACGCACTAAGTTACTAATCCAACTAAAACTTTGCCGGCAGTTTCATGAGTTTCAGCCGCTGGTGGGCTTTCTTAGATTCGATTCGCGTGCCGAGGTTACGGAGGTGCAAAGATGCAGTTCTCACGGAATAAGGTAAAAGGTCAGATAATATCTCTTCGCACGTATTCCATATATGTCCTAAAGCTATGTTATTATTATATGATGACATCTGTCCGTTATTTTTTCTATTTTTCATCCTCAAATTATTTTTTCATTATTTTAAAGGATAAAAGTTCAAGCTTTTTTTGCTGATATTGTTATACAATGCAACATCGTCTTTACATTATAGCATATGTAATATCGTATTTTTTTGCTGATAACTTTAATTATTAGTGCATTTTTCGTGATTATTTTTGAGTTCTCTTTAATATTGAAGACATGAACGCAGCGACTTGATTATATATCTGATATCCCTAATGAAAGAGGGCAAGTGTACATATTCCTATATATTTACATACATGTTCTTCACGTGTATGATATACATATGTGTGTGTGTGTGTGTGTGTGTGTGTGTGTGTGGGGGGGGGGGGTGTATGTGTGTATACATATATATGTATTTGATGTACACATGCGTGCAAGTATTCAGCGTCTAGTTTGCTGAGAACACGAACGTTTTCGGGTTCTATAAATTCGTATCTCTCTGTCCGTAATCCCTACGGCACTACCGTATTACTTGCTGGACCTAGTCGAGCAATCGAACCGCAATGATCTCGGTATAGCCTCGGCGTTTTCGATATACTATATCGATTTGCCGATCACTGACACCGTTACCATTACCGCGGGGTTAAATGCTTGAGCCGCCAGACTTAAAGAGAGATTTCCACGGTGTCCGATGAAACGGCTGCCGTGACTATCGTGGGATATTGGTACGAAAGAAGCACAAAAGCTAAAGCGGTTATCTGCTTGACCTCACGAGAACCCGCAGATAAATCATCGATTAAAGGTGATCTTCTGGGACGGAATAATAATCGTCGCCTCATACCTGTCCCTAGAAAAATCTGGTGATTCGTTTTATAGATGGATAAACGTGTTCAGTATACAGAAATACGACATAGGTTTCAATCCGTAGAGTTTTGTATCAAAAATATAAATATTGTATACTGCAAGAAAATAGAATCTATTATATACAGGAAGAATAGACTATACGGTTGCACTATATATATGGAAAGAAATATAAGAAATGGATCGTGCTATTTTAATGGTAAGAGTCCTATACGATAAATATTGGAAGAATAAAAATATAATATTGGATAAATAAAAATGAAATATTTCATTGATTAGTTATCAGTATCGTTACGTTAAAAATTTTCTCTGATAGAGAGTTTTGCGCTTGGCAGAGTATTTTTATAGATTTATTTTATGAGTGCATCTCTTAATTGCCTCGGATTAAAAAATAATCTAGCGGAGAAGTTTACTTTTAAATACGTTGTTTCTTGTTCGCACATGTAAACGATTCATTACACGTGCCAACATTGACTCTATACATGCTCATCTGCGATTAAGTGCTTTGTAAATTGACCTGAAAAATCCACGTCACTTCGGTGCTGGTAGTTGTACGCAATGATTTAATCGCTCTAAGCGGCCATAGAATATCGATGGGACATTTGCGATGCGACAATTTTACCAGAATACCAGAAATTTCCGACTTTTCAGAGTGGTTGATACGTCGCGTTCGAGAGGTACGAGTAAACATTGCGATCATGCAACCATTCCAATACTTTTTGAACGATTTCACGAAGCACTCTATCTGATGCACGCTGGGACATTCAAACTTCTTCGCTCATTTAAGTATGACGTATCTCTACAATTTTTTTATTGCTACCTCCCAATATTTCAAAATATTCAATGTACAACTTTTCAAGCTTATCGAAAACCGATATGATTGTCCCAGTTAAAGATTTTAATCAAGAATTGAAATAACACATTAATATAATGGAACGTAACTTTGCAATGAATAATCGCAAATCTTCAATAATTTGTATTATTTTTAGGTTGAATATTGTATGAATATAAACATAAAAAACTATATATAATTATAGTTACTAAAAAATGCACATAAAGTTATGTTATATTCTTAAATTATAAAACAACTTACCGTTAATGTTTCTTTTTATATTTTTAAAATGTTTTAAAAATAAATAAGTATAAGTTATTTTATTATCAGCAAAATCGTATAAACATAATGTATTTTATGCGTTACGTTTTTATTGTAGCGTCACTTGAATTTTTTGTGTTAGGCACATTTTTTATTTTCGTCTGCAACACTTTCATAAAAGATATTAGCTACGTGAGACATAGAATTAACAATACGTTCCTAAAACGTGTGTTTCTTCTTTCTTGTGTGCGTGTCATTTTACGCGGAAGGGGTTGATTGCTGGGTGTAAGTGGACATCCAGTATGTGGTAGAGGACGGTCGGGATGGTAGAAGGAAGCAACGCGCTTGATAAGGGAAATCTTCTTTCGAGCCTGCGGTGCCGACCGACATGTAATTTCCCCGGAATAGAGGACGGAATCCTGGCTCGGATACTGCCCGCACGGGTTACAAAGTTACTTTTACGAGAGTAGTGGGCAAATGTAAATGGGACCGGTGAGCGGCAAGGCACAAGCGAGTGAGAAAGCGAGAGAAATGAACGAGGGATCGAAAAGGGAAAATGAGAGAAAGAGTGGAAGGAATGAAGGGGTGATGTGGGAACGAACGATGAAAGGAGAACGAAGGAGCGCGAGATGGAATAAAGGGGATGAGACTGTCGGAGTTTGTAATTGCAGCGGCTTTAACGCGCTGCTGATGGCCGATGGCACCCGAGACTGGGGTAATGGTCTGCACCAAATGTCTCTTCTTGTGAGAGGAGAAAGAGAGAGAAGCGAGAGACGTGGAAAAGAGTATTCGAAGAGACACCGAAGGTTCCGGAGACACATGGAATTGCATCGTTTTCTCTGCCACCGATTTTGTATGCTCATTTCTGTCCTATTGACATTTTTTTCTAGCAAAATAATAAAAAATTTTGAACATTAATCTAATCCTTTGATAGACATATAAAGTTTAAACTTAAAATTCTCATTTTATGATGAGAAGCATCTATTAATGAATAATCTCTTCAGAAAGAGATTTCAGTGTAATAACAATTTTAAAAAATTGACGTATATTTTCTTTTCGGAAGATTTATTTTATTTTGTTTAAATTTCATTAATAATTGAATTTATATATTATATTTTTATAAATACCAGTTTATTTTACGACTTTGTGAAGCTAAACTATTTTTATCGACATGTGCATCACATTGAAATTTAATAATGCAGCTGTATTTGTTGGTCACAGCTTGGTTGTACTGTGGTTATTTTTCCAAAAGTGTTATTTATTGTCAATTGCTAATTTTTTTTTCTTTCATTCAGCTAAAGTCATAACAAAGCAGTGAAGTTTCATGTATCTTTATTAATACATACAAAAATTTTTAATAAAAAGATGTTACTCTTGATGTATAAAACTTGTTATATAAATCATATCATTCTTTATGCCATGATAATTTTTTCTAAATCTTGAAAATTTAGAAAAAATAAATTATCATTCTAATAGAAATAATATAATGTACTTGTCTCGTTATAATTAAAACAAATTTGTAAAGTATTTGTAAAATTTTATTTACGTCGATTTTTGTTGTAATTGTAAGAGAGAAAATTTAGTATTTTCTCAGTGCGATCGCAAATACATTCAATCTTTCTGTATATATATATATATATATATATATATATATATATATATATATATATTTAGAGATAGATTTTCAATCGAAACTATTTTTTATAAATATTTAAATTAAAGTACTCGATAGTGTTTAAAGAAAAAAAAATTTCATATTGTTTTCAGGATATTTGCGTACAATTCATTACCCGAGAGAAAATCTTCCTCCTCTTTTTCGCGAAAACTTAATCCGCCATTAGTTTAAAGAAGCACTTGTACTGTAAGGACCTAATTGTAAAAAATATCGGGTAGTGTATATACTCAAAAAGTTAAAAATGCGAATAATTCTCAGTGCTGCAATGTGTTTGAATTCAACACACGTTTTCGTGTCGTTGATTGTTGTTTTGATATCAATTTCTTACGCGCCTTACTTGCTGAAGGATTGATAAAGACAATTTAAAAGTCGAGGACACTTTTCCCGGCATCAATTCCAAGAATTCGCGTTGATCTTGCGCTACCCAAGGAAATAGAAAATTCCTGATCTTGAAGTAGGACGCGGTTGGACGGGAAAGGAACGATGTGGTGGCGAACACGTCGAGGTCTCTTTTTTTGGATGGAGGTTTATGTGGTGACAGGAAGTCACGGTGGAGGACGATAACGGGTGGACTCGTAAACGTTGACTTCTGCACAACGTACTCTTTATACTTGCTACTGCAGTTATTCGCTCATACAATTTCTGACGTTCTCGTTCGAATTGCTCGGCCATTGTTAAGGACCGAATGCGAATGACTCCTACATCTTGCTATCGTAAAGATAGATATATTCGTATATATTCTTCTTTAGAGCAGTCTCGATCTCGTTCAAATGAAATACGGCGCGCACAGATCTTCTGTCGTAACCGAAATGGAGTTTTAATGCATACATTCTACAAGGCAAGAAGTCACTTCTACTATCTCGATGCACGATGTCATGCAACAAAAAACACTAAGCGCTAAGCGACGAATAGCAAGTCGCAGTTTGGCAAGTGTAAGCTAGCCTCACAAAATCGTAAACATGTGTAACGGTATTGGTGCAACGACGATCGTTGTTTCGTACAACACGCATAAAATTCCGGCATCACTAGATTTTTATTAGGTTGTTAAAAGAATACTAACAGGTTTCTTATAATGTAAATAACGAAAGAAGGAATCTTATTACAGCTGTATCAATAGGCATGTTTACAAAATATAATAAATTTAATTTTATTATTAAAATCTAGTTATCGGTATAATGCTTCATTATATCTTACAGTAACTAGCGTGAAAACTTGATTTAAAAAAACATTAATCGAGTCTGAAGTATCAGGAATCATCCTGTAGAGTTACTCTACAGGATGGTGCCTTAGGAGTTTATAAGATCTTGAATCCCTAATCAGTGTTGCGACGCTCTTCTATTCCGGCGAGTTAGATCGCAACGTTAATAAATGTAACGCTATTACGCGAGCGAGCGCAGATTTTAGTACGTGTAATACGAACGATCCGGAGGAGCCAGAACGCGAGACAGATATAAATGTGCCCGGAGATGAGTAAGAGAGAACAAAGGTGTCTGGAGGGTCATTTGATATCTCTAGATAAAATAGGAGCGGTAGAATAGCCTCGGAGATAAAGGTAAAGGTAGAAGGAAAACTGTGGGTCGCAGAGAGATGTGTGTCAGGAGGTATAAGGTTGTTCTTGTAGCTAAACGTATACGCGCGTACAGGTAGAATCTTCTCTATATGCCACAGGGACGCGCCAAGTGATGGTGTGATGGTTGTAAAGGGTGCATACGTTTGCAAAAAAACTTTAAAAAAGATAGAAAAACGAAATTACGTATTTAAAATAACATGAATATATACGGTCGCAAAGAATTTGATGAAAAGAAAGATAAAAAATGAAATTACGTATTTAAAAGAATACATAGAGAATATTTTTAGAGACATAATATAAGAATTTTACTCATCACACTGGAACAATATCTTAATTTTCACGTATGTTGAAATTATGTTTTTGCATGATATCTTTATTTACAGGATATAATTTTTTGAGTTAATAGAATTTTACGTTTTATTTAGTTTTTATATACTATTATTTATGTTTGTTTTATACTCATATTTTTATATACATTTTTACATAAAGACGTTATAGATTTACATACGATTTCACGTTTATATAATAACGATTTTTAATGCGTTCCTATTGTTTCTGCACCTTCGTGATCTCTTCTCTTTTTATTCATTCGCAAGAGCGTTCGCTGTTTCCGTATTTTACATTTTTGCGGCTCACGCAACCGCGGCAGAATCTGTAGAATTGAGAGCACCGGGTGAATCATGCTATTGAATGCAGTGCTGCCGCTGGCATCGAATTCTCATGACTGGGTATTATTCCCGTTTCGTATTGCTATGTTCATTTGCCACGCTGAGGCATTTTCTTTTGGCTCTTTACATGGACGAATATTACGTCCAGTAAATCCTGGAATGGATTTTGATAGCACTATTTTTTTTGCCCTATGTGCACTTAACTGCGTTTTATACTTTTATCATTTTCAATACTTCCGTATTTTTGGCAAGATATGCATTTTATCCAACATAAATTTTACGCCTTTGTATTTATTTATTCATTGATATTTTAAAATGTAGGGAATGATTTATAATAATGATAGCAATTATAACACTTGTAATCATTATAGTTTCTAAGTAAGTAAATAAAGAAAAGAGAAGAAAAATTCTTAATGTAGTGAAAAAAATCTAACGGTTGAAAAATAATTGCTACATACTGAATTTTAGAGAGACAAAATTTTTTTGTGGTTCAAATCGAGCATATGATCTTTTTTTTTGCAATACGAGAGTACAGCTCGATATTCTCTGAAAAAGAAACTATCCAGTTTTGTTTTTATTGTAAATCTGAATAGTTGCATCGAAAGATATCGTATTTCGATATTATTTTTTAATTTACGTTTTTATAAAAATAGTTTGTATAACATTTAAAAAAATAGGTTTGCATTACTATAGTTACTATAGTTACTAAAAGGACAGTTATATAACGCAGGTGATATATTGCGGAAAAGATCTGGAAAAATGAATTTCTTCGTAATGCGACTGGAAAAATGGTGAACGTGTTTCCATTTCGGAAATAACTATGTGTTATGATTTTTAGAGATATGTACATTCGAAAAAAATTGCCTAGTACGTCGCCGTATTATTGCCGCCATATTTTTATTTCTGCAATACAATCAATATAGTTCTAAGAGGAAGAAGATAAACTTTACAAATTGCCTTTTATTTATTGTTTTCTCGTTCAAATATTTCCTGATCTCGGTGGTAGATTAGTCGAGAGCCATTTCGCGGTCGTCAGTTACTTGATGGATCTTTTGGGACGCGTTTCTGGCGGTTTGAGCTTGTATAAAATGGCAATCTCGCTTGGCTTCTAAGTTTGATGATATATGTTGTAATTTTTCAATGTTGCTTTATTACATAATAATTTTATTAAAAAGTCATATTTACGAGAAGAGCTGCAGTTAAATTACTGTTTGATTTATACAACATGTTGAGAAAATTGAGCGTTTTTTTAATGAAATTTAATTAAAAATGGTTTTATTTTATCTAAACGTGCCTACCACAAGTGTGTGCATGCGTAGGCGGAAAATTACAACGTAAACATGATGTTTGGCGCTACGTAATTGCTACGTCGAGAACAATTTAGAGAAAGCGTCATTGGTGGTTACCTGGCAATGCGCAAATATTGCAACACATGGAAATACGTATAACGTTGTTCTCACGCATTTACATAGATTGCGCTATTTGCATTGCCTTGTATTTCATAGTTGTGGATAACATTTTGAAGACGAAAAATAAATTATCATTGAGCGCGCTGCACATAGATCGCACATAGATCGTATCGAAATTTCGTTCTTCTATGTCCAAAGAATTTGCACATTTCCATAATTTCCATAATTATGAATTATACCATTATTCTTGAAATATTAGTTTTAAAATTGTGGAGAAAATGCAAGAAAGATAAAACTATTTTTTCATCAATTTTACGCAAATATGATTTACGTGTAATACTTACATGAAATTTTTTTCACTTGATTGATATTTCCATTGATAAACAATCAATTTCATGTATCTTAATGACGCTTTTCGATTGAGGATAGTTGTTGAGATATAATGTGGTAGAAATGGAACATGCTGTGTAATGTAGGAAGTGTGCATTTGCCAAATACAGTACACACTATGTCTAATACATCCCGAGGAAACATTATCGGTAGTCGTTGGGAAATACGTAGATAGCGAAACCGACTCACGTCGGGAATGTTGTAACTAGATGTCGTTGTAACATGCAATTCGCTCGACAACATTTCTGCATTGTTAGTCCCCAAATAGGCGAACACGAGCACGGTGAGGCAGAATTGTTTGAGCGTCAGATAAATCTTAGCTCTAAGTGACTCGAATGCTTCGGAATGAGGTACAGCGAAACTAATATTTAAAAACGTTTGAAAAACGATGTGAATATCAATTAACGAGAATTTATTGCCACGAGCAATCTTTTTTCTTTTTTTACATTTTTAGCAAAGTTTTTATTTTCTTTGCCATAGTGAATAATGTTGTTTATGATTCTGGAAATCTATTTATATGGATCTTTTCATGGATCTTTTCATAATATTATTGGATTGTCTAGCATAGTTATGCAAATATAAACCAAATAATAAGTCAGATAATAAGTCGGATCAAGTTTTCAAACAGTCACATTTCTTTCTTACAACAGAAAAAGAAAAAGAGATAAATGTTTCGTTGCAATATTTTTCTCGAGAAAATTGTTGATCGTGTACAACGTTGCAGTATTTCCTATGCATAAATTTTCGGAAAAATCGGTCGGTGATGTTTTTAAATGTGGACCAACAGATGCGGAGCGACAACGAAATCGAATTGAGATGCGATTTTCAACACTTTGGATTATGCTTTTATTCTGCGTTTTGTAGCAATAAAACGTTCGTCCCGTTAGCTCGCGCAACGATGTCGGAGATTTCTTGGGCAATATCGCGCGTGCGAGGTAAAATATACTCTCAGAAATACAATTTAATAAATTGCATGGTATTAATGTATAAGCTGGCTTCATGCGACGATGAGCAGGATGCAGCCGCGCTCACGGTTTTGTTACGCATATTTTCTGACAAGTCAGAGGGATGAAGTTCCGCCGACCATTAATTTTAACGTACTTAGTTCTGCATCCTCCTTGTTAGACTGCAGTCATCTTCACGATACATTATCCTTTTTTTTTTTTTACGAGCGACATGCTGACGGACTATCTGAGCATAAGTTTTTTTTTCGTTAGCTTGTCGGTGCTTGTAATTAATTGACGAAGATGTTTTGTTCATCCATAATCCATCCGAGCGGGTCAAATTTTTAATTAAAATTTTTTTAATATAATGTTCCGTCCGTATATAACGAGATCGTAGAGATCGTGGTGTACGTAAAAGAGAGAAAAGAAACGTTAAGCTTTTTTAATTATCTGGTCGATCATTGAAAGAACATTGGCGAGTTTAAATTAAAACGCGTTAAACGCGATACCGATATTTTTCACGCCATGGAAACTACAACGCGATTAATTGTACGAATATTAGATAGAGCTCCTGGAATAAAACAACCAAAAACATTGCTAAAATAGTAAAAATTTAAATATAATTTGCAGAAAACTGGTATTTAATAAAGTTTGCTATTTACAGAATTAAAAATTTTCAAGAAACACATTTGTATATCTAGAATAATATAAATTTTTATTTAAGTATTTAATATATTAATTTATTTATCACATTTTAGAACATATAATGTCTTAAAAGATTATTCAGATTAATTTAACTTATTTAATTAATTCTAAAATAATCTAACAATTATAATACTGTTTTTTAAATATGTATACGTTAATATGATTTAAATTATTAAATATATGTGCATTTACGTGCATATTTTTTCCATCATAAACTTGTATTATCAGATGTAATATTCGCTTATAATATAATATGCCATTGACTTTCGTCCATTGTTGCTGCATTGTCTAAGTTATAACAAGCATTTTCCCTTGACAATAATAACAATTTCATATGGTCAGATAGTCGGTGGTGCAGTTTATAGATACATGGCCGTTTATTACCTAGCCTGAATGCCAACCTAGTTTCCAGTGCTTTTAGTAAGTATATTCAAACTTACTCGATCAACATACATATCCGATATGTCGGCAGTTATTGGAAATCCTACGCGTAATGGAATTGGATACTTGTCTGTTCGTTAGAATGTCAATTGATACGCTGCGACATACAATATAAATACTTAGAATAATTTTATATATATATATATATACATATATATAGGGTGTTAAAAAAAATCATTTAGCATTCATATGATAGATAGCACACGCGATTTTTATACTATTCTCTTTATTACGTTTGTAAAGCGCGAATCATCTAAATTTGAAAATATACACTGCTTCAACGAACATATTTTAGAGAATTAAATATTATTTTATAATATTGAAGAGAATTAAATAGTTTAGGAAATTAAAAATTACTGTATCTTTTCTGACAGAATCAAATATGTTTAACGCTTTATATGAATATTTACGGAATACTGCTAGTGAATCCAGGCCTGTAGCTGATCATAATTTCACACGGAGGAAGTTTCTGGGCGAAGTTATAGAATACGTAAACACCCACGATGAAACGAAAATTGTACGGCGCTACATCCACCCTTGCCCTTATGCAAATCCCACCGCCAAACCTCAGGACTCAGCTTAAAGCAAAGACGCGCACCCTCGCAATAGGATTTCGTTGCAACGTTATAGCAATTTCCTGTTTCTCTCAGCGTAACCATTTATAATATAACCCTATCTGTGGATACGAATGCGGAAACGAAAATTTGTGTAAGGCACTAAACGTTATGCGTTTGCCCTGTTGCATATTTCAAAACATCTCATTTATTATTTACTCTTTCTCTTGATTATGTCTTAATATTCTTCTTAATTTTAAAACTGGCGCTTACTTCATCTTTTCTAATGTAAATAATAATAATTAATTGATTAATAATTATAACTGTTTATGTTTTAATAATAATTGGATATTATGATACATCGCGAAAAAAAGAGAATTTTATCTTAAGATAATCTCTCTCTCGGGCTTATATATATATATATATATATATATATATATATATATATAAAAGATAAAGATGCGACTGTCCATGTAAATAATGACCGTAATGCTATAGGTATCATACTATACATTGGAGATTGAGGATTGCGAATTACAAATTAGAATTCGACCAATTAGGTAAATTAATTTTAATCATTTTGGTCTAATTGAATTCTAATCCTCAATTTGTAATCCTCAGTTTTTAATGCGTAGTATGATATGGAATATCCGGTGCTCGATACGATAACATGCATAAATAATAGATGTGCATAAATGCGTAAATTTCTCACGGCAGCGGTAACATCGATTTCCTCCAAGCTTTTCTGGACGTAGGGCGTAAAGTTGAAATTAATTCATTTTGCGCTCTAGTTGTGGCTTTATGATACGGATGATAGTTCTCATTTTCATCCACATATTCGTTTTATTACATTATCGTCTTGCAACACACTGTTACAATTTTAGATAAAATGCATTACTCTATTTAAATTATGAAAGATACGTAACATTGAATCAAGTCATGTATGTAACAACCAAATAATGAGACATTGGACAAATTTATTACTTAAATAATATTTATTACTTATTAAATATATAAAATTTATTATCTAAGTGATACTTAAAATTGTAATAATTTATTAACTCTTTGCCGGCAGTGTTGGATTTTAAAGTCATAGTCGATTTTTTTATTGTGAATCTTGATAGGTAAATTTAAATCTGTAAAAAAAATAAGTACAATTCATCTTTTATAATAGTAAAAATTCGTTAAAGCTTTCTTAAATATATAAAAATTTTTTTTCAGATTTTTTATAGTTTTATACAATATAAAAATTATTGCATTAAAGTTCGAAGACCTAAATTAACAGAAAGTGAAATTTTTACATTGCCAACGGAAAATTAAGAATGTTAAAATATTGTTTAAAAAAACAGGCTTTTTAAATGATAAATGTTACAGGAAGAAAAAAATATAATTAATTTTAATAAATATTTAGTTCAATACTGCCAACTAAATATTTACTTACAGTAAGTAAATATTTGTTCAATAAAAAAAAAATTGTTATATCAAATTAACATTTCTTGTATCAAATAAATATATCTTTATGTTTAATAAATATTTAGTTGACAGTATTCAACTAAATATTTATTAAAATTGATTATATTTTTTTTTCAGTATAGATGTAGAAACACATGTGGTACTAAGATTTTCGGATATTAGCTGAGCGATTTCTTGCTCAGCTTTGAATCAGTTTTTCCCTCAAAATCTACTACTTATTTTTACGTTTACGAAGAGTTGACGAAATCGATGCAGACTCTGGGTATGAAGATCAACGGGTCATACATTCGTTCTGTTGCATTCGACACACGTACATGCCCTAGGCTTGATTGCGGTCGCGTCGAAGTTCGTCCGAGTATGCCACAGAACCACCAATTGGTTCTTCAGAGAAACGCGTCAATTGTTAACGAGGTGCCAGCGTTGCAAGATACTATTACGAAGTCATGTCTGCTTGATTTGCACCTCAAAGTATTTCATGTACATTTCGTGTGCTACACGATATTTTTACACTGTTATGACGCGATAATTTATTATTGCATTACCGGACTGCGATCCTTGAGTCAAGGCAAAGTCCGTGAAATTACATTAGAAATATTTTGCATTTAGTATTTTTCAAAACAAATCCAGTTTAATTATCATCTATACTATTATTTACGTGGGAAACTTCGAATTTGAAAAGTTCATATTCTTATAAAGTAAAAATTTATTTAATATATTGATTATTATAATACATCCTGTATTATGACAGTGATTTAATTTTTGCGAAATTCATTTATAAATTTAATGAAACGTTGACCATTTTAAAATGATTTTTCACAAGTTTGCAGAATCAGTTATACAAGTTAGAAGTGAGAAGTCATCGCTTCTTCTGTTTTTAGTCTTGAGTTTCTGTTTCCGTAAAGCGGTACGAGCGTTTAGTTCTTAGTCTTCTTTGTAAAATTTAATTTATACTCCCCGACGGGGCTTTTGACGCACGGAAGAATCTCCCGACTACGAGTTCAATTCCTGTTTCTAAAGAAGTATTTAATGGATAGTATTCTTACGTAATATCGTAGATATCGTTTTTATCGTTGTTTCCAGTAACAATGTACAGCACCAAAGAGGTACATATTGAAACCCGGAAACTTTATAACGCGACAATAATTTTTCTTTCCGACATGTGTTCGAAGAAAAACTTCTTTCGCTTGTTCGATATCGTCAGTACCATTGTAGATATTTTGATCGCATGTTTTATGAACAGTTTTCTGCGCAGTTTCGAGCTGCCGTATTGCATTTTTGTCCGGTATGTGGATTGTTACTCGCGTAACAAGATCGTGTAGGGAATATAAAATAGGCCGACTGTCCACCATCAACGTGTTCGTGTATGCGCGCGTGTATTTTTTCTTTTTTTTTTTTTTATTTTTGTTCTGTAACAAC
>Ga0157364_1004690_pt1 | contig 13718 bp, 13 predicted proteins | sample AttsexASBM2_FD_111476 | JGI IMG/M metagenome (GOLD analysis project Ga0157364, IMG submission 111476) | Fungus gardens microbial communities from leaf cutter ant in Ribeirão Preto, State of São Paulo, Brazil - Atta sexdens ASBM2 | ecosystem: Host-associated > Fungi > Mycelium > Unclassified ... | reverse complement strand
ACTTGCAATCGGCTTGCAACGAATGTAGAACCGACTTAAAGGAATCAACCAATCGAAATCCTTCTTTTCCATAGAATGGAAGGAAAGGAAAGATTCTGATTAGTTGATTCTGATTAGTTCGCTTATGCACTATGCGTTATACAAAAACTGTGCTGCAGCCTTAAAGCCTACGGCACACGATGTTTGTTCTTCTGCTGGATTGTTAGCTGGATTAGAATCTTGGATATATTGTTTCATACATGATGTGCATGATTTATCCTTATTGTTCACCGAATGTTAAACAAGGAAATAAATAATGTGCATTATGCACATCATGTGTAAAACGGAATGTATCCTTTATGCTAGATTCACACTGGATTCGACATGCATCATACGACACTCTGCAACTAAGAAAACAGGATTTGCTTCGTACTATCAATACAAAATAAAATTCTGCTTTTTGATTGATTACAGAATATCGTACGACACATGTTGAATCCAGTGTGAATCCAGTATTATCACCGTATTAGCTATGATACTGGCATTTACAGTACCGCAGCCAATACGATCGATGACGTCAGATCCAGTGTGAATCCAGCATAAGAACCAACCAATTATAGTCGAATATTCCCCTGTTACAGTCGAGCAACAGGGGAATGCTCAACTATAGTTGGTTGGTTCTTAGGGTCATTCCTCACAAACTTGCATAGCCACATAATCATATGTATAAAGAAAATTATCCAATTATATATTTCTATCATAAAAGCCAGTATTCATAGTCGAGTCTTATTTCAAGACCGTTTTAAGTAATGTCTAAGACGCTAATGCAGCCTTCTGATTGATTCGTGACTTCTTAAGACCATACTTAAGACCGTCTTGAATATAAGATGACTATGAATACCGACCAAAAGACAAATATAAAATACGATTGGATAATTTTCTTTATGCACATGTTTATGCGGCAAGTTTGTTTGGAATGGCCCTTATATTACTGATCGGTTTAAACTCTCAATGGAAACTAGGCCAGTGATACACCTTGTTTTTTCACATCATGAATGCACCCATTAATAAAAGAAGAATTCGTCATTTCTGCTGTATTGACCACGTTTATCCGGTCATTTCGAAAACTGAATTAATAAAAATCGAGAAGAATTAAAAGTCACTCCTGCTGATTCTATTCAGTTGTTTGATAAATAAAAATTATTTCAAAAACTTACGTAAATTTACGCATAAACTATTAAAACCAATTAGAGCCGTAATTAATGTCTAGACTTGGACTTATATTTCCCAATTGTAATAATTTCTATATCATAAAAAAGCTCCTGAAACTAATATCAGGTTTGGAAAAAAATTGATTGTGATTTGGACATTATTCACTAAGATTAATGAATTAATCGTGAATTGAAATATTAGAAAAGTGCATTTTAGAAGTAAAAAATAATTTTAATATATTTGTTCCAATATGGCAAATACTGGTCTATTAGTTCTAACAAATCCTGCAAAAATGAAGGGATTATTGTTCGAAATTCAGAAACATGTTTTAAAGACATTGTACATTCAATATCTCCCAGGGAAGAATATTTTTGCAGGAAATTATAACTCTACAACATTGCAACAAAGAGATCCTGAATATTCTAAGAAGATCATTGACATATACAAAAATACTTCTATAATTTCTTCTTGTCTTGATATTCGTGTTTTGCTTACCAACTTGAAATATCCCGATAGATCTATTATAAATACCAAAAAACCTATAGAAGTAGTGATCTTTGATCAAAAGTGCAGTAAAAAAGAGGCAGATACATTCATACAGGATCATTTAGCAAACAAGTCGCTGAATTACCACTTTGTTAACTACATATATAGTGCAAGTCTGAACTGTAAAAATGTAGAATATGATATTCAGAAAATGAAAACTTACAAGAATGTAATACTAGGTGGTACATTTGATCGATTACACAATGGTCATAAGATTTTATTAAGTGAGGCTGCATTGCGTTGTACAGAAAAACTTACTGTTGGTGTGACAGATATTAATATGATTACTGGTAACAAATTCTCATAATTCTTATTTAGCTTAAATTGATTTGTTTTATAATCTATAATAATATTTTTGAATAATTATGGATAGGAAAACTATGACTTAATCATCTATTATCATTATATGATGATATACTTAGAAATCAAATAAATATTTTTAGGCAAAGTATTGTGGGAACTTATACAACCCTGTACGCAAAGAATAATAAAAGTTGAAGATTTTTTGGAAGATGTAGATTCATCAATATCATACAATGTTGTTCCTATTAATGACATTTATGGACCTACTAAGGAAGATCCAACATTAGAGATGATAGTTGTAAGTGAAGAAACAAAACGTGGAGGTGATAAAATCAATGAATTACGTTTGCAAAAAGATTTAAACAAATTGGACATTCATGTAGTAGAGTTAGCAGATGATGAGGATCATGAAAAACATGAAGAGGCCAAAATTAGTTCTAGTAATCACAGAATGCGATTACTTGGCACAAGGCTTAAAGATCCCGTAGGTTTTTTCTACTGAATATTTACAATACAATACACAAAATTATAAAATAATTTTCATATGAATTTTCTATATATAATTTTATTTAAATTGTATTTTGTTATATAATTTAATAATCTATTTTTTCTATTAGAGTGAAAGTAAAATCTTAAGACCTAGAATCTTAAGACCTTACGTCATTGGTTTAACGGGTGGTATTGCAAGTGGAAAATCTTCAGTTGCTGAAAAATTGCAACAACTCGGCGCTGGTCTTGTAAATTGTGATAAATTAGCTCATAACTTGTATTTACCAGGGACAGATTGTTTTCATAAAATAATTGAATATTTTGGTTCTTCTATTCTCGACTCAGATGGATTTATAAATAGAAAGTTGCTTGGTGATATTGTGTTTAATAATAAGGTATTTGGTCTTATATTCCATAATATTTATTACATATGTTATTTCATAAAAGTACTTTATGTAGGAGCAATTAGAAAAGTTGAACAAATTAATTTGGCCTTTAATTCTGCAAGAAGCTAAAAAAGAAATAAAAAATCTTTTTTACAAGCATAATATTATTGTACTGGAAGCAGCAGTTTTAATTCAAGCTGAATGGCAAAATGAATGCAGCGAAATTTGGACTTGTATTACATCACAAAATGAGGTTAGACTCTGTCTTATAGATAAATTATATTTTGCCTATGTATATGTATATACTGATAAGAATCTATTTGGCTATTATATTACTTCAAATTTCTTATTTTATATTTAAATATGTACAAAATATTTTTATAATTTATATAATCTAAATCTTTTTATCTATGTTAAATGTATTTGTAGGCTATAAAACGAATTATGAATAGAAATGGATTATCTGAAGAAGCAGCAAAATTACGAATTAACATGCAACCAAATACCATGGAGCAAATTAAGGAAGCCAATGTTGTTATATGTACGTCGTGGAGTTATGAAAGAACTTTAGTACAAGTAGAAAGAGCATGGAGAGAACTAATACAAGATTTAAACGAATTACAGACTTTTCAATAAATAACGTTTACTTATTCTCTGATATACAATTTATAATTGATAACAGAGATAGGTATTAATAACAAAAGAATACTATTTTTTTATTACTTGTTACAAAAAAAGTAAAAATATTATTTAGCAAATAATATATTGTCACTCATTATCAGTTTTTCTTCTTTATCTTCATGCAGCTTTATTATTAGGGCACTTAGAAATAATCGAAAATCAGCCTTTAATTTGTCACCACCATCATCCACATTGCACTTGACATGAGAGACATTAGAAAAACTAGATGCTTAAACACATACAATAATTAAAAAATTAATTTATACAGGATTTCTTTATTTTAAATTTGGAAAATAGAAAAATTTAGAAATCGAAATTTTGTTAGAATTAGATTATTATTGAAATACTTACAAATAATTTTCGATACGCTTGATGTAATATTATCAGGATCAAAAAAGAATATTACACAACAATTTGGCTCTAATTTAGCTCCGCTAACAAAATAATCGTAATATTCTTTCAATTTTCTTGAAGAATCTTGCATTTTTGCATTGTATACCAAGATTACGCCGTCTACATCTTTACGTATAGCTGACCAGCAATTTTTAAATCTGTTGAAAATATTTCTACAATTTCTTGTTTTTCTCTCAATTTTGCAAAAGCATGTATGGTGTTATTTACTTGTGATTTCCACTGCAGTCCCACAGCTCGAGATCTCTCGAAATGCGTTCGTTATTCACTTCAATATCGTTAATTTCAAATTCTAATATTCGGACACCTTGAGTTGGACGATAATCATACGGAATTTCCGTAGCCTCTGCCAGGAAATTCGCTATTGTGGTCTTTCCGCTCTAAATAAATATATATGTATGTGCATGAATTGAAAAGTTCTCTACCATTTTGTAATTTTCGCAAGAGTTAACAAGATGTTAATTTCGTAATAGTTAACAAGACGTTAATTTCATAATAGTTAACAAGATTAATTAAAACAAAACACCGAATATTGTTTTGAGAATTTTTTAATACCATATTTTCTCTGTTGGTAAAAATGATTGCCAATAAAAAAATGCAGTACTAAAAAGTTGATAAAAAGTTATGAAAAAATTCTCTATAAGAAAATAAACAATTATAAAAGAGCATTATGAGAAGAAAATAAACAATTTTTATCACTTGTTATTTTTCTGTAGTTTATAATACTCGAATAAAAAATTATTGAAAACCAATATTCGATAATTTTTATTAATATCTTGTCAACTATTATAAATTGCAAAATTATAGAGGATTTCGATAGTTTAGTCCGCTCTATACAAGAGCGCTTTGTCAATAATGACGGGACACCTTGTATATACATATTTAAAATTGCATAATTTTGACAAAATCTGATAATGTAACATTTTCATATATCTTTTTTAAATATACGTACAAATATTCAATTGATGAATAATCTTACCTCAGTTGGTCCTATCATTACTAATTTTAATGTGTGCATTATTTGACAATAGCAATTGCAAGTATATATTAACATTCCATTGCACCTGATGAATATGTACAACAATACAGAATGCATTATTGTTTGGCAATTGTTTCTATAACAACCGTTGCCTAGGTATACATATACACAATATTATCAAGAAAGCAATGAAGACATATTACATGATTTGAATTGAAATTATAATATATCGTACAAAATGCATTAAATGTATGGCAAAAATAATTTATTTATGTAAAAAAGTCATAAGTTCATATGTATGTTTATTTTAAAAAATTATTTATTTTATCTGTATTTTTTAAAGCAACTAATGTTTCTTTACATCATGTATATACATTTATAACAAATTATTGAAGACAAATGCGAATTGTTTCTTAATTTACATTATATATAATCTATTTATAACGTCTTGCAAATATAGTATTTACTTCAACATAATTAACATAATTAAATATTCCAAAAAGTGTAATTATACATAAATCATGTATAAAAAATGAATATATGCCATTTGTAAAGTTATGATATTTTATTGAATACATTAAATGTTTAATACATTCGTTACAATACTGTTTTCTTAACAGTATATTTAACACTATGTAATGCAGCCATGGATTATGTAACCATTATTATTGCAATAATTAACACATGATTATAATAAAAATTGTAATTTGATTACAGTTATTTGCTTATTAAATTGTGAAGTACACTTTGCTATTGTGATGTAAATTACTTGCAGTAAAATTTTTCTTTAAAATTCTAAATGAAATTATGTAAAGATATGTTTACTAAAGAAAACTTTAAATATGAGCTATAAATAATTCTAATGTGTATTTTATTACCCATTGTACCAACACATACTATCATATTTGTATAACTGATGTTAAATCATTTAATGTCTAACTTCTTATAATATTATTTTTTCCGTAAACATTCCGAATATTATTAAGTAACGCATCAAATGTAAATTTTTTTGAATAATCATATTAATTATGTATATATAATTAATAAATAATAATAGTATAAATAATTATACATTTAATTGTATATAATTCAGATCTGTTTAAAACTTAGTTTGCGAGCCTCTCCTATATCGTCTCGAGTTAAACAAAAAAAAAATTGAACTAGACGCTAGAGCTCTGTCCAATGACTATCTCATCCAGCGTATTTTTTTTTAATTTCTATCTGTCTTGCTCGACGGAAATGATGAAAAGGGAGAAGCATTGAGTTCTCATGAGCCAAATTTTGAACAGGTCTGAATTGTGTATTATATAATTGTATATTTAATTGTTTATGAAAAATATATATATATATATATTCTTCAAAAAAAACATTTCGCATAGATCTAAATGTTGGGCTATTTTTCTCGATAACAGTGATTATAATTCGACGCGTAGGACCTTTCGTAAGTGTTGTCAAGAGAAAGTTAGCTCTGTGATATTTTGCCATATATTATATAATTTCCAAGATAATGGCTCTTTTTGTCTAGATTCATGCATAATTATTAAAGATTTAATCATTTTTATGTATAAATATTTAATTATAAATCATTTGTTACATAGTATTTTCCTGAAAACTAAATTGTAAGTACACAGAGAAAATAATATCGCAAGAAATTAGATGTGAATTTAATTAAGTCTTAATCATGTGGCTCAATATGTATATTTATATTTTGATAGATCACAAAAACCATGTAATAACTTTCATTACATTTATTATATTTAGGAAGGTAAATTGCAAAGTATTACGCCAAAAAATTCAAGATTGTCAGTATGGGTAAATAATACAAGTAGCAGTGTCATCAAATCACTAATTATTAATATTTTATGATAAAGATCAAATAAAAAAACCTGTGTATAACATACATTACATTTTGAAAAGTATATTGAAATGTAAAATATTTACTTTAACCAATTGCCATTAAATCCTGCTTACTAACATCTTCTGGATAAGTTAAGTTATATAATGCCAGTAATGCTGCTTTAGCTGCTGCTTTCTTCGCATCCTTTTTGTTTTTAGCTGAAATAAATATAAAAATTATTATTTATGTATTAATGATAGCAATATAATTCGCAGAATATGTACATACCTGTTCCTGAATATTCGATTCCACAAATTTCAACAGCCAGAGTAAACATCGTATTCGGTGGGTTACCAACACGGCTGAGCTCTGTATATGTTAGTCCAGGTCTCATTTGATTCAGTAACATAACTGGATGTATATTAGTAGGATTGGGTGGAAGTTCCTTTTGAGTAGAAGTTTTAGGATTAGGACTTTCTTTCTTAATTCCTTTTGCATTTGGTAAACCAGGTCGTGGGACTGGAACTGATGTTCCTTGATTATGCCACTCAAGAAAGAGTTTATAAAGAGCAAAACTGGCCAATGAACTCCATGGAATCTCATCTTCAGAATTTGTATCCATAGTGATGCTATCATCATTATTTTCTTCTTTTATTTCATCCATAGATGTGTTAGTAGTTTGTCCATCTGATTCAGCATCTAGACGTGCTTTCATAGATGCTGCTGTCATTTTTTCAAGTAATAAAGCTTTTAATGCATTTTCAGCTGCATTTTGGCGAGCAAGTGGTTTAGATAATCCTTGCCCAACATAAGTTTTACCATCAAGCTGTAAATAAATGTTATTAAAACATTTTAAAGATGAGATTTATATCGTATTACATATTAAGCATCATATTATATGTTAAGTAACATCTCTTTTTTATAAGAATCGGAAAGAAAATGTAAATAATTAAAGTAAAATAATTACTTCAGCATGAACAAGGTAAAGCGAGTTCGGCATGGGTCCTTGTGTTTCAGGGAATGTAAATTGGACTCCAGCTTTCATTTCGTTTAATACCATGATTGCATTTTTGGGTTGTAGAGTTTTCCTTAGACGTTGGTTCATACGAAGACGTTTTAATTTTTTATTTACTTTAACTATAAAAATTGTTACATTAGTAATATATGTACATATAATATAATATGAATAATTAAAATTTACGTTTCAGTAAACAACTTCACATTGATTACAGGAGTATACGCTCAAGTAATAATTGAGTTAAGATCATTCAATGCTCCCAAATCTTCAAATTTGCGCAGTGAAATGTCATCATCAATATTTAATTGCATAGAATAAAGCTTTTCCATCAATTTCGACTTTAAAGTAATTCGAAAATTTACGATAGCAAATAATATCTTTTTGTAACGTGCTTATGGCCCTGCGCATAATAGAAGGAATAAGGAATTAGGAATAAAGAATAAATGATTTTAACCTATCTAGAAATCGGATGCATCGGAATACACGGTTTCTGACAGGTTGAAATCGTTTATTGTTTATTCCTCATTCCTTATTCTTTCTATTGTGCGCTGGGCCTATAATTACATTACACAATCATGATTGCTCCTTGAGAGAGTACAACCTTTAAATAACACATGTAGAAACATAAACGCGAGAAAAAACCTTGCTCTACTTTATTATGAATATTGCTGCAATTTTTATTCTTTTAATCACAAATTCCTTGATTTATTTATTCTAAAGCTGGTTGTACATTATTTGTATATCGCAAGCATTGTAATCCAAAGTCGAGCTAGCTTGACATTGGATCGCTTGCAACGTTATGATGCGACTAATGTAGAGAACTAGCATTATAGTTATAGCATTATAGTATAGATAAAAAATAAGATTTTTTACAATGTTATATAACTTTACAATTAAACATTTACATATAATAATGTATCACAAAAAGTTATCAAAATCTATTAAGACTTTATGTGTGTAAATTACTTGCATTAGAACATTATAAGAGGATTATACATTTTGTTATATACTTTTATATTATTGTTCTAAATATTCAAATTTTAAAGAGATTACAGCGATGTATAAAATAGTGCATTTCTATCTTATTTGTAAGTACTTACATCCAGGTATCTTTCTTCGCCATCTTGGTTGAGCATCTTGCATGTCAACATCCATGTTCTCAGGCTTGTCATCCGTCTCAGAATTATTATTAGATGCGTTTGGAGCAATCAAAGGCTGAGGAGCAGCAGTTTGTCCAACAGTGGATTGTGCACCTACTGTTGTATGTTTTAAAATCGGTTTCAATCGTTGCGGCAATGGAAGTGGATTCGGCGCTTGTTGTTGCTGTTGTGATTGTTGTTGCATAACTATTTGCTGCGGTGGTGCTTGTTGCTGCTGCTGCTGCAATTTCTGCTGCTGCTGCTGCTGCTGTTGCATTTGTAATTTTTGCTGCTGTCCTTGTTGCTGTTGTAATTGTGGTGGGGGCTTTTGAAGTTTTAGTTGTTGTGTAGGTGCTATAGTTGGTACAGGCCGTGTTGATGCAGCTGCTGCCATTTGCGTTGGTTGTTGTTGCTGTTGCTGTTGCTGTTGCTGCTGTGATTTGAATCCTTGTGAGTTTTGTACGTTGTCTTGTTTATAAGTGCTTTGTTGAATGGACGTAGATTGCGATGATTGGTAACTTCCTTGTGTATTATACTGTAAAACATAGGGTGGGCCGCCGCTACACAAGGAACCTCTACGGTTGTGCTACCCCACCAAGGTCTAGTATCGTATGTTAAAATAATTTAAATGCTACCCCTATAGCTCATACCAACCATTACCTTCACTCTCTGTGGCCAACGTCTCTTTACTCATGACTGAGCTAAGTTCGTGGAATTAAAGATGAACAGCATTTTATTATGTAGCAGATATTTATAGAAAAGAAAAAAGGAAATTATGCTTTCCATTGTCAATTTAGAATACATGTTAAAAAGTAAAAAGAGATCAACAAAATATTATTATACCATGAAATTATGTTATGGATCTTAATGTAAATATTGTAAATTAAAAGATCCATGTGATCTCTTATTCAATTTAACAAAATGTCTAGGAATCAAGCATTTAATGCAGCAAGTAAAATGTTTATAATAATGCAGCATTTTTATGAGAATGAAATTTGCTTAGGCACGAGTTCAGCACGAACTACCAAGAAAACGGCCTACGGTAGGGTATGCTATGTGGGTAACTGACGACCTAGTCTTTGGTCGAATGCACCTCCTCGGTATTGTTGTATAGCTACTAGTACCTGCGTTGCAGGGAAAGGGACAGTAGGGACCACTAATTAGTACATGCAATTGGAAATCTTATCGACAGCATATGGAATTTGAATTATGTATAGAAACAAGCATGTTATTGTACTTTTCAATCTCACTCACAATCAATATTTTAAATTAATACTCAAAAATGCTTGTTATTTGTATAATATACTAAATTCAAATATATAAACTATTTGGCATAACATATTTAATACTTTTTATTTTTTTTAATATATTAAAATTTAAATAATAATTAATAGATTAAATATAAATATTTATTTTTACATAGACAGATTTATAACAATAACATATTGTAAAATAAAAATTAATTTTTTTTGAAGTATTTATATTGAAGAATAATAATGAATATGATGCTAATCAAAATTATAATAGAAAAGTCAATTTTATAATACAATAAATAAATATCTTATCAAAATGATAGATAATATAAATTAAATAGATAAATATTAAATGATAAATATTATTTGAATAATTAAGTTATAATAAAATTTTTAATTAATATTTGTTTTTCACATTTGTATAAAATTGAAATACGGAACATTTTTTGTTTCTACAGATTAAGAAGTATATTTGATCTCGTCGCTGTGCCTTAGTGCTGAGACACTACAGTGTCTCCTGATACAATCAATTATACGCATATATCAATAAAATATCTAAATTCCAACCGATGAGTAATTTGGGCTTTTATAAGAGCTTATAAGAATTATTAAATCAACTTTTAATTATAAAAAAATTATAATAAGATCTGTTCTCAGATAAAAGGACCTCGCATGTTTCATATGGAAAAATGACTTTGGTCACATTGCATAAAAAATTGAGTAATTTAACTCTTAAATATAGATTATCTGATTTTGTGAGCAAAACATTACTAATCATATTATCATATTTTAATATGCTCTTGAATATAATCATTTTTTACATAAGAAAAATGTGAGAGCAATTCATCGATTTGTTTAACTTTAATGTATTATGTATGTTATAAAAGTGGATTCAGGTTATCGAGCCAAACTTAGAGATAAACCTATAAAAAAGAGCTTTGAGCATCCGAGCATATATCTGCGATCTATTCTTAATTGTATGTTTTATATAATTAAATATATACGCATTATAATGAATACCATTAAATGGTAAAATTCATCCATTATTCAGTCCATGCTGTGACTGACTAGGCAGTTGTTTTAGGCTTCGACTAGATGATATAGATGTATGTATGTAAGTATAGATGTATGCTCGGCTCACAAAAAAGTTTGGCTCGATAATCTGGACTTAATATGCTCTATATATTACTATATACATTATCATATATACATAATGATAAAATAAATATACCGGTATTGAGGGGAAATTTGAATCTATTGAGATTATAAGATGAAAATATTTGAAGAAATATAAAGTGTTTATATTTCCTACATTAGTAGATATATTTATACCTATAAGGATTAATTATGTATAATATTTTTAAAGCTTTCTTTCCATATCTTTTTGAGAGTTTCCAAAGCATCCAAGATTTTATCTCAATATGCAATGAGAAATAATTTTATAAAAGTGATAGTGTCTATCCCTATTTTTTTTTTCAAAAACAATGGCTATTTACAATTTTAAATCAGAATTATAGCATTTGGCTTGTGCATTTTGCTTAATTCTTCGCACAATGATTTTGGTTGGTTTTACTAAACACGATGGGTTGTTTGTTTCCCAAATTAATTTTCATTATTTTAACAAATATAAAAGAATTATTTATGCTCACTTCTACTAATATAGATTAACTTTAATTAACTAGGTTTTTTTATCTTTTTCTAGTCTAAGAATTAAAGAGGGTATTAAAGTTAATCTACATTGGTGGAACTAGACATTGGTAATTCTTGATATTCTTTAACATCTTTAGAAATCATCTGTAAGATTATATATTTAAAAATATTGTATATAAATGTTATAATTACTTGCTTCTGATTTTTTAAAGAAATATATAGGACACAAATGCGTGGATCCAATTATGTATACTAAGCACTAACTTACTTATCTACAGGTTTGTTCATGTCATATGCTTCGACTCATTTTAATGAACAAATTTGAATACATAGAAGCTATGATAAGAGCATGTTGCACATACAACACGAACAAATCTTATATTGCTATGGATATGTGATCCACTTAATGCTGTAAATGCTTTGTAGACCAACCAGAAAAAAAAATTTTATGAATTAACCGATCAAAGAATGTTTCAAAGCATTTGCAACATAAAAGTAGATTGCATCCTATAATTATATGTGAATATCGTCATGAAAATTATATTATTATAAGATGAGAATAGAGATAAAAAAAGAAAACTTACAGGCATTGTGTAAGATCCTTGGCTTCCTTGGTTTCCTTGACCTCCTTGACCTTGAGGATTATTTGTATTTCGTCCTGCAATACCAAATTACTTGTTAATACCAAATTATAAAAGTATAAGAATACTTCGAATCACAAGAATTTCATTCAATAAATTCTCAATAAAAAAAAAAAGAAACATTTTTCATGCTCGAATATTTGTATTAACCAAGCGCACTTAAAAATTGCACGGTCCTTCACGATCATCAAGCATATATTCAGTGAATCATGATGTCGCGCCATGTTCTCAACAAGCACTAACAAGAAAGCTCACGGAAGACCGCCATCTTCGTACTAACCGGCAACGTATGTGGTATTGATTTTTTTCCCTTTGCAAGGGATCACTTTCGCTTATTGTGTTTCGTCGACACGATGCGACATGCGATGATCTATAGACCGAAATTTATATTTTATTGGAAAAATCATACCGTTACCGTAGTTCTGGCTTTGTCTGCTTCGTGTGTACATGTTGGGAGCGATAAACGCTACGCAGATCAACTAGGATCACCCTCGATTAAAACTTCGTTCAATTGGCGATGTGAAAAAATAAAATTGATATAAAGAAAACGGGTTATGAATTTGTATGTTTATCTCGTACAGTCAGCCGTCCAATGACTTTGTTCTATATACGTGATATTCCAACAGTTATCACTTCATACTAGTCAACGTCGCACTGCCGTAGTTGGCTTTTGCTACCGTGTCATGTAGGAAGGGGAAATGACGTTGGTTTTTTGGAATATCGGAGTAAAGGTGTCTTTTCATGTTGACGCTCGATGTTCATTTGCTGGATTCATTCGATCCGATTAGGGTCCTAGATATAAGAGAAGCGCAACCGCTGTCCCGATTTCTGATTGGTTCTGCCATTTTTTTCTACGGATGGTCTTCTAGGATTCTAATTTCGATAAATATCATGGTTTTTAAATCTTGATATGTAGTATACTGTAAGTTTCCAAAGAGAATCAATATTTCTTTGTAGTCAGTAGAAACGCTACTGTTAAAGTGCCTTTTCATGCTGATGCTCAAGGCTCATTTTTAGCATCAAAGGATAACGTGACGAAATGTTGACGCTTGATATTCGTCAAATTCTATTACGTGACTTATTTTAACGCCGAAAATTAACGTCGAGTGTCAGCATGAAAAGATATCTTTATAGGAATCGCATTTGTGGAAAGATGTAAACGGACAGATGTAAACGCAGGTCACCATTTTTTTT
>Ga0157364_1004688_pt1 | contig 13718 bp, 10 predicted proteins | sample AttsexASBM2_FD_111476 | JGI IMG/M metagenome (GOLD analysis project Ga0157364, IMG submission 111476) | Fungus gardens microbial communities from leaf cutter ant in Ribeirão Preto, State of São Paulo, Brazil - Atta sexdens ASBM2 | ecosystem: Host-associated > Fungi > Mycelium > Unclassified ... | reverse complement strand
GATCTCACAGATTCAGTAATTTGTTACAGATTTTGACAACAGCATCATTAATGATACCTCTGATGAAAATTTTTCTTAAAATTCTTTAAATAGTGTAATCTCAGATTTTTTTATATGAATTGAAATACTTTTCAGTACTAGTAAGAAAGTCTATACCTTTTTTACTATAGAATTCTTCATATATGAATTTTAAAATATTTTAAGCTATTTTGAAGTATTCTTAAGATTTTTCATTCTATAATTTCTGAAGAAAACACTATAAAATCTGAAAAAGTTTAAAGTATTTTTTCAGAAAATTTTATAAATTTAAAACATATTTTTGAAAATATTATATGATATTATGAAAATTTTTTTCACCAGAGGCGCCATTAAATAAAATCTCTATTTTTTTATCGTTATCATTGTGTTATTTATTATTTTTTCGTATCAGAGAATTTCAAGAATCGATGAGTACCATTATGAAAAAAGCAGGATACGATTGGACAATAAAACTAAGCAGTGCCGGACTGATCTATTGCCATTTCGGTCATGAGATATTAAGGAATATACTTTCGAATATAACAGAAGATAAAATCATCGATGAAATTTTCAAGAAGATCTACGACACCCTAATCAAGGAAATTGATGGTATAGATAATGGCATACCCATGTATGATGCTGAGCCATTGTAAGCAGACACTTATAATGATACATTGCACAATAGTCTTCTTCAAAATTATTGCACTTGCGTTTGTTTCAGATATCGAATAGTTACCGACTTAAGCGCGCGCGTAAGCAGACTGAATCCTCAATGGAACAGTCAGGATGTGGATATCGAGAAACAATTTGAGAAAGCTATGACTTTAGTTCTGGAGGAATTTTTAGAATTTGTACAATACTCGAAAAATGTATGGTTACCGGCAAGAGATCTCGTGCGACGCGCTGTGGAGAATCGATTTGAAGTAAGGAGAACTCTACCTCTATCTTTTTGCTTTAGACATTTAGATTGTGTTTAAATTTAAAATATTTCCGTAAGATCGATCCGAGCGGAGAGATAATAGCATTGTCGCAAGCAGTACCGTGGAAGGAACATTTATTTCAACTGGAGAAGGATATGAATGTGTCGCCGTCAATAAAGTACACCATTTTTGAGGCTGATAACGCTTATCGGGTTCAATGTATGCCGGTAGCGCTGGGAAGTTTCGTGTGCAGGATGTTTTTGCCAGCAGCGTGGGGCGGTTTGCGCGCTGATGCCCTTGTGGAAGCATGTGGAATTGAAGGTGCCATATTCGTGCACTCTGTTCGGTTCATCGGTGGCCATAAAACTAAGGACGGCGCGGTGGCCATGGCGCGGAAAGCACTCGAAATCGGAAAGGCCGAGTGATATGCAGAATGACGGTGTGTCTGTTCTTTTTTAGAATTTTTATGTGGTTATTGAATATTTTTTAGAAAACAATTTAAATTAATTGCCCTTCAGCTGGTAATGTGGAGCTTTGGAGAAACAGTCAATTTTTATTATGAATTTTGATAAATAAATTTCAATCTGTATAGCGTTTTTTATTGAGGAAACTAGTGCAGCACTGAATGTAATTGTATTGTTCCATTGTGAAAATCAGTTTACATATTTTCAATGTAATCTTTCATAGATAAAACTGGTGCAAAAAAAGCATTACACTGAATTCAGTTTTCTTCCTTTCTAAAGATAATGAAAATCAGTTCAAGTTGAAATTCAGATTGTGTTCATGCTTTAAGATATATAACCCTCCCCCCTTCCTATCATTCTAATTAACTTCAACAATATTGTTTTTAATTTTGGCGTTTCTAACAATAAGTACATAAATGTCATCAAAATTTTGATGTTTAAAAATCTTAGTTTTTAAAAACTAAATAAATAAATCAGAATATCATTATAAAATAAACAATTTAGATCTGTGTAATTATATATAACTCCGCTCATAGGGCTGCATAGAAAAAAAATAAAAGTACTTTTATATACAATCCGAGTGATAGCTATCAATTGAATATACGTTAATATCAAAATCTAGTGCTGGTGTTGCATAGTGGAAAACGCTTAAAAAATAATTAAAATACAACTTGATTTCTGTGTGATAGTAAAAATTCGTTAAAGCTTTTACAAGTATACAAGAATTTTTTTAGATTTTTACAGTTTGAAATTGTGCCCCTTGCGGTATCAAATATAAAACGATGCCTCACTGATGTAAATCTGGATATTTTGAATCCGTCCATTTTTTACCTACTTTTAAAATGATTTTAAAATCTTTAAAAATTGGATCATATCAATTATACACGAGCCAATTGCGCACAAGCCAATCACAGAGCTAGAAAAAAAAGTTAAAGAAAATTCCCTACGCAAAAGTTGCTGTAATTGGCAGTGGACAATTACAACAGTGTGCAAGTGTACCACTCTCTAAAAATTTACGAATACAACTTTCTAAAACAAATTTTATATTATATTTATATAACAATATTTAAGGGGTAACATCTAGATGAATGTCTGAAAACATAGAGTAATTTTGTAAATTTTTTATAGTCAAATAATAAGATGAGTGGAAATTCGGATTGAAGGCCTTAATGTACCTACATATCTAAGGATATAAAACAATTTTTGTTTAATTTTTTGTGTCAAAATGGCGGTACTGGAGCTCTACAATATAAGAGACTTTTTCTCATAAGCCTCTGGGAGCTTGCAGCAGAAGTGCTGTACACTTTTATGTACTAAGGACAAAAAGCAAAATTTTTTTATAATCTACATTAAATTTACTAGAAAAGTAACCCATCTATATGTTAAAATATTGATTTTTGTAGAAATGATGAACGTGTGCGTGCGTGCGTGCGTGCGTGCGTGCGTGCGTGTGTGTGTGTGTGTTGTGACTATAAAGTTTCATTTTATTGAAAAAATTCAATAAAAAAGTATTTATAATAAAAAAAAATTTTTAACCGATCGTAAATCATGTGTGGTTCTCTAGAGAATTTAGTTTAGCAACTGCTGTAAAAAGCTTCAAGTGGAGCGGATAAAATTTGTTAAAGTTATGCTGCAAGCCAATTAAAAAAACATGGTTTCAAGAAAACGTGTTTCAAGTTTTGAGTAACATTATTTCATATTTAACTATAGAAATTTTTAATTTATCTTTAGTCTGCGATGTTTGCACCATATACTGTCCTTTCGCATTGAAATTTGTTTCCTTTTCCTCTTTTTCTGACGGATGTGGAAGCTCTACATCGTCCTTAGCGAGATATCTGTAAGCGAATGCAAACTTAACGCGGCGCGCGTCAGCCTCGACGTAAAAATTATAGCAATTGTGGTCCTATAGTCAGTTGTAACACTTGCGTAATTTCCATTATACTTGACAATCCATCATTGAAAATGCAAGTTGCGATATTTGCAGCGATGTTGATTATTTTTTTGTCACTTGAAGACATTTTCAGAGCGAGCGACCATACAGTCGAATTGACGAAAATTCTCGCTTTCTCCACGTCCTATCAGACACAGTAATTCCATTATATCCTTTTATCGATAGTTTCTTCTTCTTTTCAGCTGCTTTCTTAATACATTTTGAACTAACATTGTTCTCCGATGCGTTTAGATAGCGTCACGCTGCGCTTTAAGAAAAATCGTCGTAAAACCATTTAAAAAAATTTTGTTTACGTATAAAACCATTACACCTTATTTTTAAGATTCTAAAGCATCATTTCAGACAAAAAGTTTTTTCGCTTTTTTGAAAATTTTCATCTAGATGTTACCCCTTAAATAATTATGATACAAATTTAGACTGATGAGAATAAATTTAAATAACTGAAGGCCTATATGTATTTAATCAAAATGGATGTCTTAGTGCTTAAATATTTCTGTATGAATTTGTGTACACATCTGATTTTGCAAACCATGTAAATCTTTTTAAAGAACGTTTAAACTTTATTTGATAAATAATAAAATACAATATACAATTTAATTCATAGAACTTGCGAGAAATTTGCACGAATAGGAATCGATCGAACAGGAAATACCCAGGATAGAACCGTAAAGAATGAAAAAGATCCAAATTTAAAGATCCAGATTTCTAATGGAAGATGCAAAATTATATATCGCGACAAAAAATTTAACTCGTTTGTGTACATTTCGTTGTATTTAAAGACTCATTATTTCTATTTATTTCTGTTTATTTAACACTCATTAAATCACAATATAAGAAAATTATATTATCTTTTGAATTGAATATATCAAATACTTCCAAATTTAATTTATTTAATGAAAACGAATCCAAACCGCATACAGTTTTTAAAAATGGCTTGTTTATTGATAAAATTTTCTCATATCAGATCCATATAAAACATGGCTAATCATGGCACAAATGTCTCCGCATGTACTTTCGCAATTGGGTAGAGCTTGATTTTATCAATACGCAATTTCCAATGGTTACTTTACAATTTATTAAACAGCGTTTCGGGCTGCTGCAGCGTGTGCGGCCAAATGTGCTGCCTTAGCCTGGGCCACTTCAGGAGTGTCGATTACCCTGCCATCAGATCCAAGTGGAGCGTAAGGATAGAATGCAGGCGAGGTGGCGTATGCTAGTGCACCGTATGGAACCAGTCCGATTGTCTTGGCAGCCTCCTGTATGAATAAATATTTAATTAAATCGTCGATATGACATTGCGACGCAGAGGAATCACAAAAGATGAATTAACGTTATCAAAAAGTCTCTGAAATAAAATGATATAGAACAAAATGATCGGATCGTGGCTACACCTGAATATACGTAATATTTCTATATCGTAGATCAACGTTATCTCAGCGGCTCTCGATTAATAATAACGAGCGATATTACGTTGAATATCGGATTGCTATTGTCGTTTGCGCAACCATCTCTAAACCAAGAGTGTCATACTTGGGCGTGAGCGGCGAGATGGGCAGCCTTGGCCTGGGCGACCTCAGGTGTGTCTATCACTCGGCCATCCGCGCCGATGGGAGCGCCGTATGCAATTGCAGATGCATAAAGAGCGGGCCATCCATAACCGGACCATCCATAACCGGGCCATCCATAACCGATCGTGTTTCTCGCGGCCTCATAAGCCTGGGTGGCGAGATGCGCCGCTTTCGCTTGCGCTACCTCCGGCGTGTCCAAGACTGGTGTTGCCGTCGCGATGGCGGAGAATGCGAATAGAACAATCTGCAAAATAAATACACGAGTAAATTCTTTATTATCCTAAATTTATTATTATCCTAAATATTTGCGAAGTATCTAGTCCCAAAATTGAAGTAACTTACGGAAAAAATTAATAACGAAACCAATGTATTGGCTCCAATTAAAACTAATAAATAGATATTGTATCATTAGTATTTAACAATAATTATGTTGATCATGGAATAGACCATTGTATACAATTTTCGCCCGTAAGATTAACTTTCAGAGACCCGCCATTGACCGATAGTACTCACGAGAGACTTCATGTTTTATCAACGTGATGAAGCGCTGCTGGGTGATTACCAGTACTCGCCCTAAAGTATGGACTGCTATGTCGTACTGTGTTGAAGCTCGTATCCCCTTTTATATATGTGAATCTTGGTAGGGAGTCGTCAACCCGTAGGAGGGGACCACACCCTGTGTCATGCTTCAAAGATCTGACATTGACATTACGTTAATGAGTCTCTGCCATCGTCTGAATCTGCCTGGGAAGGGATACACCTCTCCTCAGATGTGGATGCATCACCGAGGTCAGTTTCGTACAGTCTTCCGACTTCGTTGGTCGGCTCTTTCAAGCTCCTCATCATCATCGTCAAGAGAGACCGCCAAGGGCCCGGCTGATCCAACAGGAAGTTCGACGCGGTTGGCCGCACGAAGGGTCGATTATTTTTTGCTTGATAAATTGCGTGGAAAGTGACTTCGGCCATGAAGCCTTGTTTATCGCGAATATGATGGATAATGAGCATTCCTTTTATGGACGTATAACTGCAAGGTGCAAAACTATCATCTTCCTGTACGCGCATGTGAATTTATAACGTATTAAGTGAAGCTTAACTGATGAGCGATGTAATTTAAAATTAAGACAAATACATCACATTTTTTTTCTATGCTGAAGCTTGCATATAATTTAATTTAATTATTTAATTAGCAACAATAATACATATTTTTTGTGTTAAAGGAACACATAAGTCCTTGAAAATCTTTTTGTTATTAGTTTTATTTTCTTTAAGAATTGTAACGTTTGAACTTACAGTTAGTATAAATATAGTACGATGATAGTACTACATAAATAAAACAAACTGTAAAACAAAATTATTCCAAATCATCACACTATTTGAAAACTAGGAAAATATCCTAAGCTTATCAAGAGCCATGTTAGTTGCAGGTTAATGATAAGCAGTATGAGTCTAGTTGCAGATTAATGATAAGCTTCATTCTATTTTTATCATTAATTATTTATGAAAAGAAGACAGAATGAAGTTTATAATGCCTGAGTATCCAAACTGGATGCAGCCTTAATTTGGATCAATTAATTTTATTATGTATTCGTAATCTCTTCATTGCATTTATTTAAAAGTATAATAAAAGGTAAGGTGTAAAAGTATGATATTGAACACTTATATCGCATTTGTCAGTGCCTTATTAACACATCCCTATATTATCCGCGAGAAAAATCTTCAATAAAAAAAAAAACAAAATTAACAAGGTTATGCATCGCCAGCGGAGGATCTCCATTCACTGCATTAAGACAACTGTACCGCGACTTCCCGATACTGTCAGGTGCGGCCGATCAACGGCCGTCCTTGCCGATATTAAAGCTGCCGAAAAGTGGAAGGGACAAGGCGCAATTAAAATGTATGAGGTGCGACGTAGAAAAAGAGCACGAAATGAAGGTCGGCCGCGTGTCCTCGAAATCGAGAACTTTTCCTGGATGAGATCGAGACAGGTCGCTTTTTGACGAGCGACGTCCGATATGTATCGGCAGGTGCAAATACGTCTTTTTGCTCGATCGAAAATTCCATTTCCTCAAGGTCTCATTTCCTGACGAAATTCTCTTTGTGCAGATCGCTTCGACGTTTAAGAATCCATAATATTTCATGAGAGAAAATTTTCAAGGAGTCAAGAATTTTGCTATTTTGCTAAAAAACGGAAGCTTCTTCCGATAGAAATTAAAACGTATTAATTTTCTAGGATCTTTTAGAGAGAAAATATCTTCTAGAAATCGTTGAGAATTTTATTCAAGGAAATTTGTAGTTGCGGAAGAACGGTTTGAAACTTGCAGAAACTACTTTTTAATATTTATTTAAGCGATTTATATCTGTTACATTTATTAAAATGAAATGTAGTAAATTCATAACACGCGTTTTTGTAAGCGTTAATTCATTATACGTGCTACGCCAACGTAATATCGTTGAGCAACACGACCGAGTTGTAAGACACATTTGCACATAATAGCAAATTGTTAACCTTATTACTTTGTACGTACATACGTAAATATGGTGAATTAACACAATTGATTAATTAGTAAAATCGCTCTAAATAGTTTAATAAATGAGAGATTGTATTAAAAGTAACAACTTATAAAAAATGCATTGAAAAAAAAAGTTTTTATCACAATTTAACAACAATTTATAATCATTTTCAATGTCAAGTACATTTACAGTTATTTTAATCATGAAAATTATAGCTGTTTCAACTGGAAAATTATAATCATCATAACTGATATACATAGTTTTATACATGATAAAACTACGCAAAAATAATAAGAGTTACAAAATAGAGTTAAAAGAGAATAGAGATGTACAAAATAGAGATGTAAAAACGATTAATTATTTCTTTACATTTTCTAAATTTTTTTTGTTATTATTACCATGTAATAGTAAGCGATTAAAAAATGAAATAAAAAAACAGTCATTTATAATTGCAATTTCATTTGCTATATAAAAATGATTTATTTTATTTATCCATCTTATCTTGTTTTATCATGATTTATACAATTATTGTTTCATATTTATAACTGTAAAAACATGAGGTTATTATCACTCATTATAGTAGTACAGCAAAATGTACGTAAAAATCGTGCAAACGCATTTTAGTATATGAATGAGTTGTATTGTGTTCTAGATTCTATATCTGATGGAAAGTGCTGCTACAACCGGAGAAAAATGAGGTGTGGCGATGTTACATTTTCACTTGCATTTTTATTGACACTTACAATGTTTTGAACTTAAATTAAAAATTTTTGTAATGATTTTCTTCTTTATTACGATAATTTTTTGTAAAAGCAACCTTTTGAAGCAGTATAAATTTTTCTCATAATTTTTAAACGAATTCAAACACTTTTCAGAATATTCGAAAAATTTACATCTTCTCTCAGAATTGTTCATACAAGTGAATTCTAAAATATTCTGAAATTTCTGAAATTTCTCATCTTATTCTCATCAATTTTTAAAAAATATTAAAAAATTTTTTTAGATTTTATAACATTTCATCAGAAATTTTATAATATTATATTTATAAAAAAATCTTACAAATCTTACGATATTTCATAATTAATATAATATATGAAAAATTCTGAGAAAAGATGTAGATTTTCTGAGAAGTGTTCCAATTCGTGTAAAAAAAAGTAAGAAAGTTGTAAAATTATATAGAAATTTTGAAAAATTATAGAAATTCTGAAAAATTATATGAAAAATTCTGAGAAAAATTTTCATCAGAGCAGTTTTCAAGAAAACACGTTTCCCCTTTTTTGAATAATTTAAAAAATGTAATATTTTATACTTTGGTACATCTCATATGTAGAGTGACATGATTTCGTAACGAGTAACGCATGACCGCTATTCGGAACGTTGCGTTGTTAATTATTCTTTAAACGCGTGCGAATAAAAATTTTCACTTGTTTTCACCATTTCAAAATTGGATGAGAAATTTTCCTGGTATTCGTGTGGGCGCTTTATAACGCATAGATATGCACGATGTGACTGTCGCGAGGAACAAAAGCCCTTTTCCTTGGAATTCAAGATAATCTTGGCACGCCTGGCGACCCATGTTTATTAGCATAAGCACAGTATGACCATAATCGAGCCGGGCATGGCCTTAAATGCCCATTAAACGATGTCTGCAATTAGCCGGCTAACTTGTTGTTTTCCTTCGAACTCAGACATGTGTGGGTCGACTCATCGATCCTGTAGCGCGATTTCTATAACCGATTAGGTGAATCGAGTGGTTGTTACGATAAACCTCGATTCTTTGTGTTAAGATAATTACATGTAATTATATAAGATACTTTGAGATTTGCGTGGAAAATTGCTTCATTATGAGGAAATCGACTTTCAAAATTGACGAAAGAGAAGTGAAAATAAGAGAAAGCCAGCTATATTCCATTAAATTAAATGTAAATACATGTAACGTGAATGCAAATAGACATTGAAAGGAAACACGCAAAAGAGGAACAAAAAAGATAACTATCAAAGATTTAATGAAGAAATGGAGATTAAGGTTTTTTATTAATCATAAGATATTCGAAATTATCGTTTCTTTATGGACTGAGAGGGATTTGTCGATATCGCAAATGATGTAAACGTGAAGCAAATAATATCGATATAAAATATGAAACCAATAGCTCAAGGATCGGAGTCATCATGTGAAATGTTGCGAGCCTTGAATTGAATTCGACTGTGACGTATATGAAATGGGAGCTCGGGACGTGGTTAAGTGACTGGATCAATCATTCTTCGGATTCATTCGCAAATGTAAAAAGACAACGAGATATGCTGTCAGCCAGCTTGCGAGGCCGCAGGCGGATGTTGACAGGTATGCCTGTTGCATACATCGTTTTTCGACAACGATATGATGTAGCTTATAATGTGCTGTACCAAGATATATCTCTTTAAATCTCGTCTTTTCTTCTTGCACTATAAATTATAACCGTGCCGATGTTTCATAGTTTAAAAAGCACATAGTTTAAAAGCTACAGCCTGTTCAATATTTTATTTAAGTTATAACTCAGATAGCCATGCGAAATTTAGCATATGGAACAAATTGATGCACTGCATGTATTGTTTTCAATTTGTTGACAATTTGTTGTCATTGGAATCTAATGTGAACTAAGTTAGCATCAGGAGAGCAAATAGATTTCATGAGTTTACGAAATTGTAAGAATATACATTGAGAAATAATAAGCTCGTCACGTTGACAGCAAACTGACGGCATACCATTCACGCATGACAACTTGCCAGCAGTTTGCTGAATTCTAAGGAAGACTTTACGTGACATCAGAACAACAGACAATTTGTAGAAACATCTTGGCTTTAATTTGGTGAAATTGAATGCGGAATAAGTGACAGTAAAATGGCAACATAGTTGGCTATCTGGGAACAATTATTATCTTACATAATATTATAATTAAACATAAGCTTCTGTAGTCAAGATATAGAAATAAGATTATATTATCAAGATTGCTTATTATAACATAAGATACATATAACATAAGATACAAACACACAGACACATACACTGGAATATATATCTTTTAAATAACGTTCTTCCTTCTAATGTTAAATCATAATACAAGATCACTTAAAAAGTTACATTCTGTTCGATTTCTATTATATTAGCAAACATAATCTTACATCATAAACATGATCTTCCATAGTAAAGGCAGTATTATTACATGCGATAATGTTATGATATTAATATTCGATTATTATAGCATGTTGTACTAAAATAAATTTAAATTTTCCTTTTAATGTTTATAAATTATAACATAAGATCGATCATTGAAATATTATCTGTTCGATATTCCACCTAAGTTAAAAATCACAATCTTACATCGTAATAAAATATATGATTTTTCGTAGTTGCAATGTTACATGCAATAATATATATTATGATATTAAGATTAGATTATTATAATGTAAGGTACTGAAATAGGTATATCTCTTTAAATCGCACTCTTTTTTCTATGTATTTATAAATTCATAAACTGTAATACAGAACTATTCACTTAAAACATTACATTCTGTTCGACATTCTATCTATGTCGCAATCATGATCTTATATTGTAATTAAACTTCTGTAGTCAAGATAATAATACAATTACATGCATGTTATGAATTGCAATCGATTATTATGATATTAAGATTTGATTATTATAGCGTGCTACTAAAATATATATATCTCTTTAACTTGTACCCTTTTTTAAACGTTTATAAATAACACAGGACATATTATATTGCATCATTTTAAAAGTTACATTCTGTTCAATATTCTATATCTACGTTAACAATCATAATCTTATATCATAATTAAACATGATTTTCCATAATCAAGATAATATAACAAGATTACATGTGATAATGTTATTATAAATTAAAATTCAGTTGTTCTATGTGGAATAACTGTACAAATACATTTTAAGTAGGAATATTGAATTTTCTTATAGATACAATATATTTCGTAAATTTTTCTCATTTTGCAAAGGAATCTACGCAAAATCTATGCTGTCCATTAAAAAAATACTTAATTCAGTAAAACAGCAATATTGGGAGCATACTGTTGTAATAAAATAGGAAATCAGGAAATAACAACGGAATGCTTTATATTTCTTACAAGCTAAAATGCGTCTTAGATAACGATCCAATGCGTGCATCTTACGGTTCAGCCTGAAAGCCGATGATGCAAGGTGCATATCATTTACAGCGTATCACGAAACTTGAAAACGCATTGTATAACTAATTACCATCCATATGAAATTAACGCTTTTTCCAATTGTGCAACTTTGTGGCAACGTCAATTTCATAATTTTGTCGCGTCGATTTTAAACGCGTCGTCATCATTTAATCACGAAAAGTGTCAACGCGACGGTCACGTTGCCGCGTACGTTTTTTTAAATCAAAATTAGTAATCATTAATCTCTCTGTCATCGTGAGACTGGCTTGACGAGCCGCCATCATAATAGCCGTCATGATTGTAAACCGGTGGCTTGTAAATTTGTGAATGATCATACGCGACAGGTGTCGAGGAAGCTATGTAATTGTAAGCCGCTAGATGCGCGGCTTTTGCTCGGGCCACTTCCGGTGTGTCTATTACGCGACCCTGAAAATAAAAGGGACAATGAGAAATGGAGAGCGATGATGTTCTTGCGTCTAGCTTTTCTCCCTGACGTTGTCAAATTATTTTCGAATCAATTATTGTAATTTCTACTATATACAGAATGTAAAGTCCATTTTTAGAAGTTTACAAAATTTCAAGCATATAAACTACCATTAATAATAATATCTTTATCTTGCTGTATAACAAGTCGCATACTCTCTAAATTCTTTGGAGTGGAATCTCATCTGAAGAGTGAAAATTGAAAAAAAATGACTTAATTTTCAATTTTTAAGAGTGAGAGAGATTTTACTCTCTAAAAGTTTTAGAGAATAGAATAATCAATATCATATTTTATTATTGTTATTAGATTATAGTTCAATCTTCAAGAATTCGAGGAAAATGATGATTTAAATTGAACACATTTTCAGGAATTATTTCTGCATTATTATCAAATCACGAAGTATTATTGCATCGAACTCCCCAATTGTTCCACTGACAATGAATAGGATAAAAATCTTACATCATGATCTAACGGGGCAGGCGGCCCGTGATATCCGTATCCGCTGTGGTATATTTGATGGTCAACTGATACGGGGTTTGCATATCCGTGATAGTTCTGATTTTCCGCGTAGGACGCCACGCTATGCGGAACCTTCGCGACAGCTTCCGCTACGGCAGCTAAATGCGCCGCTTTGGCATGTGCTACTTCCGGCGTGTCCATGACCCTGCCATCATGGCCTATGGGCGCCGGTGGTCCGTGATACTGGTAATGCGTTGGCATAGCCAAAGTTATGGCAACGTTGATGATTAAGAAAATCTATGAACACATACAGAAAAAAATGTTTGGTTGAATTAACTAAAATTCTGATGAAAAATAAATGATCCAGAATTTTAATTATAAATCTACAAGATTTTCAGTTAAATCTATAAAATTATAGTTGAAATAACAATATTTAGTAAATTTAATCAGAATCTAGTAGACTTAACCAAACTTCTGGCTCATTCATTTTCTACCAGAATTTCAGTTAATTCAACCAAACATTTTTTTCCAAAAATGAATAAAATAGCACTCCTCGACGTTAACATTTTAGGAAAATGAATCTCTAAATAATAATCGGAAGGAAATATTTTATCGTTTTGCGATTCTCATTATACATTTTATCGCAATTCCGATAACTTATCTAATCATTAATGGGGATAAATAGGGATGTAAAGTTTTTCAATAATCCTTAAAGAAATTCAATACTGTAAGTATTAAATTAGTTAATTACTTATTTTGAGTATTAAAAATATTAGCAACAGTGCTTTACTTAAAATAAATAATTAAACGTTAATCAATTTAATACTTATAAGGCTATGGCACAAAAAATTTAAACAGTAAGACGCAAGTAATTAGTAAACCAATATTTGGATTTATATTATTGTTTCACGTTTCTATTGTGATTGGTCGATTCACTTACTGCTTACATCTTACTATTTTATGTTTTTCATGTGTCATAGCTGTAACAATATTAAATTTCTCAAGGGAATTTTTTGATTAACTGTTAAAATTAGTAATCCAATAATCCAATAAAGTTACTTACCAAAGACTTCATTGTTACGTTCAATCCTGAATGGAAGTGTCACAGTTTTATAACCATCGAGAACTAAATGCTCGGTTTATAT
>Ga0157364_1004687_pt1 | contig 13719 bp, 6 predicted proteins | sample AttsexASBM2_FD_111476 | JGI IMG/M metagenome (GOLD analysis project Ga0157364, IMG submission 111476) | Fungus gardens microbial communities from leaf cutter ant in Ribeirão Preto, State of São Paulo, Brazil - Atta sexdens ASBM2 | ecosystem: Host-associated > Fungi > Mycelium > Unclassified ... | reverse complement strand
TGTGTGTGTGTGTGTGTGTGTGTGTGTGTGTGTGTGTGTGTGTATACAGGTCCCGAAAGTTTTTGCCAATTGCTTTTATGTAGGTAGAGCGGACTAAACAGAGTCGAAAAGTCTTCTACTATTTTGTAATTTTCGCAATAGTTAACAAGATATTAATTACTAAAAATTGCTAAATATTGGTCTTGAATAATTTTTTACTCAAATACTATCAAAATTTATAAAAAAAGAGACAAAGCAAGAGACAAAAATCATTAATTTTCTTATCATTTCTGAAATTACTCCATTTATATGAATATATATAATAGTTCAACATCTTAACATTCAGACCGTAGTGACGTTATTTAAGGTAATTAATTTTCGCTAACACTACTAAATTACTACAGTAATATCACGAGTTAAATTGGCTAACAATTTAACAAATTTTTGATGCTTATTCGCAAACGATCTTAATAATGTTGAATAATATACAATATATACATATATAAATCGTGGTATCTACAGAACGTAACACAAGATTCCACGACGGATAAGGAATACTTATAGTTATACTGACGAGAATCGAGATCTCTCTGAACAGCGAAGCGCGAATGCGACCAAAAATGTAACTAATTCTTGAAAATAACGCATGAAATTAAAAACACCATTATTTTCATAAAATATCTGCTGCGTCAGTCCCGTGGTGCGGATATTTTATTACATTTATTTACGCTTTCTATCTGCCTTCGTTGCACGATAGCTCGCGCACAGTACTGTATTTTTGTAAATATTTGATATAGATTTCGATATATGTTGTATCATAAAATTTATGCGTCGCATAATAAAATGTGCGTGTGCACGTTTACATGTATGAAGTATTTTTTTCGACAAATCGGCATTATTGATTTAACATTCGTTTGCACAAAATATTAGGTACGTTGAATAAATATAGTGATGTAATATTTCTGGCGTAGCGTTAAGTATCCGGAATACGATACATATATATATACAGTTAATGAATCGCGTATCGCATTATCGTCTAATCTCAAAGAAGAACAGTAAAATTAGAAGTTGCTATACCAAGTTACGAGAAAACTTCAACAGTCTGATATATTCGACAGCGAAGTACTTCGATCTCGATAGTATTACCTCGATAACGAAAGTTTGTCGATTTAACGCTACCTCCCACGATCGACACACGTAAAAATCTCTCTACTTACAGTTTCAGTGTTTTGTCAGCACGTAGAACTAGCTTCTAACTTTCTTTCTTTAATGCGACAGCGAAACACAAAAACGATACTACAGCAATGTTCCTTCATATTTGACATTACATACTTTCAATACTACACATCGTTATTTTGGCACGATGGAAATAATGCTACTTTTATCTTCATGGCTACTTAATTATAAGAACTTCACCATTCTTTTGCATTTTTTCGCTTGCCTCCTCCTCGTTCATCTACCCATATTTCTGACTCATAAAAGTTTGCTGTAGGCGTGTAATAAATTTTTCTTTTTTACGACGTGGGTTCAGCCTTTATGCGTTTTATTCCACTTATCTCCCTCGACAAATTTTATCGATGTTGAATGTGACCGACGCAGACCGCAAATTATCACATGTGGCATTATTGTTTTTCCTCCATTAATTTTTATGATTTATTTTATCTATTATCAAAGATCATGGTGGAATCCTATCAATCAAATTTGCATAAAATTCTGATCAAATGCGGTGAATAGAAAGAAAAATGTAATTATACGCACGGCAATTAAAATCAATTAAACAACGTTAACAATTTAAATTTTATCAAAATTAAATAAAAATGATTGTAATATAATTTTGTAATATATATATATTTGTCAATTAATTAAATCTTAATTAAATTATATTAATCATCAAAAATATAAAAGCGTATTAAAATAAATAATAAAAGAATATTGAAACGCTGACGAAATTGTTAATAAATTTCGTTCTAATTTACAAGTACGTAATAATTCTGAACATTAATATAATATCGTTCTGATTTTCTGAAAAAGTATAATTATATTAACGTGCATGTACGCGAACAAATAATTATGTACTAGCAATTGCCGTTTACATTTCATTTTTCAAGCATGGGAATCCCCGCACGCGCAACAGTATAATAATATTAAAGCATTCCCGAATCGCATGTTTCAATGAAATTTCACGGCGCCGAAGGGATGACTAGTGAACTAGATTTGCGACGGATTTTCGTATAGCTACTGAAACAGCCGTCGCAAAAACAGCACTGCGAGACACAGTCGAGCATTCGGTCGTATATCTGACCGAGGCGTGAAATTAATGCTCCTCAAAAGTTGGACGCGGCTAAGAGCGCGGGTTGTGTGACGTGACGCGAAGTTTTATCGCGAAATACGTAATGTGGAAATCCCGGTGCGGTCCAGCGCGGTAGCAGCGCCCGTGAATATTCTAATGTCATTAAACATTCATAAAGCTCCCGTGTAATGCCGCGTCCCCTTGCACGAACTTTATATACCTTCGCAAATTTCCAATCTAATTTAATATTAAATATTTCCGTGACGGACGACGCGACGAGAAGTGAGAACCGATGGATCGCGATATTGTACGCTCGGATGCAAGTACGCTAATAGGTTCATCGTTTCGTCATGAAGGATCGGGGAGGACAGTTGCGAAAAACGAATTAAATTTTAATGAAGCGTGCAGTGAATCGAAGCCGTTGCTGTTGCTCGAGATAGAACTGAGCTAACGTAGCCCACGCATAAAAGAGGAATTGCACTTGATGCTTTTTTTTTTATACCATACTGTACCCGAGTTTATGAGAAATTCAAGAAAATGGCACATGTAAACTTTTTGCATGGTACGCATGGCATTAATTTACGCGGAATTTGTAATTTTAGTGCCGATTTAATCTTATAATGCATTTTATAAAATTTTTAAATTTAGAATGCAGAAACATTTTCATTAGAATGCTTGAAACATGTATAAATGCGTTCTTATGTCATCAAATGCATGATTCAATGGATAATGATTCTTTTATACGTGAACGTCACGCATTTTCACATTTTTCTTCGTTTGCGTATGCACACGGTGTAACGGTGTGTATGCAAATTATTTACTGCAAACGCATCCCTCGTCATTTTCACTACCAGACGGTCACGCAATATCTTTTAACTTCCCGACCAAGTTTGCGAGAAAAAGTCAGCGAGCGAGGCGAGGTGAGGCAAGCATGCGGCGCAGCGCATCGCGGCCATGCCATATATGGTAGACAAGAGACCCGTACGTATATCCGGCGTTATATATTCACGCCTTCGTGCGATTGCATTTCGTCGAAATTTTCTGTTCTCTCTCACGATAAAACTAGCAGCGCAAAAAAACAACGATCCCACCGTCCGTATATCCGACGCGCGGGTGTGAAATTAATGCGCCTCGAAAGTTGGTAGTTTTATCGCGGAATAAGCAATAGTTGAAACTCCTTTCCCTCACATCGCGTGAAATATCCGCATTTTATTAAACTTTCATGGTCTTTTAGTGTTTTCGAGTTATTGCCACATCAATAATTCCTGTTCATTCCTCCTATATCACGTTTCCACATGTATCGAGTTATCTACTCGAGTATCCGGATATCTAATCCAGAAACTTCCAATCTGAGCTAATGGTACTTTCAATAGTCTAGTCTAGATCCAATCCGGATCGATGGTATCCTTAAAAGTACTTTCGATTCGACTTTCCAACTAGAAATCATGTAAAGTTGTATAATTGCACTGAAAAAAATTTCTGGTTGAAAATGGACAAATCAGAATTTTCTGGTTAAATTTATTAGAATTCTAGTTAAGATAATCGGAATTCTGGTTAATACAATATTTCTGGTAAAATCTACTAAAATTCTTATTTTTACCAGAATAATTACATCAGAATTCTAGTTATCTCAATTAGAATTCTAGCAAACTTAATAAGAAAATTCTGATTCGTCGATTTTCCACCAGCATTACTATTTAATCCAACCAGACCATTTTTCTCAGTGTGATTTTAACACTCTATTGACGCAGTCTTGATATACTCTTATAGCATGCTGTTAATATGCTCTCAATATATTTTTTTACATAAAATGCGCACAAAAAAATACACGAGTGTAAATACGTAGTTTTGACTGCCTTCGAAAAAGAAAACGACACTGAAAAAAATTTCTGGTTAAAAATAGACGAATCAGAATTTTTTTGGTTAAATTTATTTACTAGAATTCTAATTGAGAATTCTGGGGGGTTGATACAATATTTGTGCTTAAATCTACCAGAATTCTCATTTTTACTAAAATAATTATATCAATCAGAATTCTAGTTACCTCAACTAGAATTCTAATAGATTTAACCAGAAAATTCTGAATCGTCCATTTTCTAGAATGAACTAGAATTATTATTTAATCTAATCAGACCTCCCATATTTTTCTCAGTGAAGGCGAAAGATTTTTAACATCAGAAATTTCGATTATTGCTATCGGTTGAGAAATTTAGGAAGACCAAATATTCGTAAATTCTACCGGAATTAACAGCAATATTTTGCGTAACACATAAGCGAGATCGTCGCTAGCGGCATTATAAGAGTATTGCTCCGCATGTCGTATCACCAATCCACATTTTCGCCTACGTTTCATCTTTCCTTTCTCGCCCCGCTAACTTCGTCGTTCCCGCCTCGTTTCGTTTCATTTCATCTCGTTTCGTTCTATCTCATCTCCGTCTCATCTCATTTCATTTCATTCTATGCCGCGCGTGGCCGTTCGCGTTACGATGCGCGAAAACGCGCGCGGTAAGCGACGCTTTTCTCGTTCCCATATTTTTTTTCTCCTCACCGGAGCTTTTTATTCGACGCTCAGCGAAGCGACGGAAGCAAGAAAAGGAGGCGAGGTGTTAGGTTTTATTCCTGTCGTAAACAATATTTTTATTGTCGCCTCATCTGAGGAGAAGTGTGGGGTGCGAAGTGCAATTCCAGGGGATGTTTGCCGTTCCCGTGCACGCCGTCGACGCGATACGATCGAGCTGCTTCGAGGCATAATTCGTTTGTCTCCGAGAAGCTGACGTCACGTGATCTTCGTGAGACAAAACACATTCGTCATATCATTCGTTTAAAACTTGCGTTTCAATTTTCTGCAATTTTTAGAAAATATATATACAATTATAAGATAAATCACATAAAAGCTAAAAATAAAGATCAAAGTAAGCGACAATGCTAAATGTTATCGACAGTTATAATTCTCTGAATTTATAAAAAAAGTTTAAGGGATCTGAAATAATGATATTATACAGAGAAAAAGTATATATAATTTTTCATTGTTACATAAGAGTGCGATGTATATGTATCCATAAATCCCAAATGCACGAGAGAGTAAAAACCGCTTACAAAGGGTAATAAAACTGAACAGAGTAATTGTGACATATTAATAAAAGCGCAGAGGTACGTTAAAATGGGAACTGGGAAATTTGGTTTAATTGCAGCGAATATACGTAGAACGCATATTTGAAAAGTAACATAAAGTTATGAAATATCCGTTCGACTGCATATTACTTTAAATCATACCCTATTATTATGTTACTTTAATTTTGATTTTTATTTAACATAGGGACTTTTAATAAATTTTTTGGCAAAGAAACCTCGGCTATATTTATATGAACAATATTATAGCCAATGATTTGCAATATCGAAAATTCAAACAGACTCAGTTGTCAAATGAATGATATATTCATCTGGATACGCTCATATAGATACGCAAACTTTAATTCGGATTTGACTAACGGATAGGAAACCAGTTTATGGATATGTATGGATACGAGAGTAACTGCGGCGACTTCACGCATCGAAGCTAAAGCGCGTCAATCTCGAGAAAGTTTTGGATCGTTACAGCTCGAAATTTCGCTCACGTATTCGCCAAAATTCCATCCGACTATTGAGAATCGAACACAATCAAACTACGACGCGTATAAATGCGCACACATACATACGTATATATGCGTTCTGTATTGCTGTGTACGGCGATTAGTTTGATATATTCAAATTGTCACTCCTCAAGTTTCATCCGACTTCACATTTATCTCTATGTTTCGCTCGTCCTCCAGCGTTCCATCTTTCTTTTTGTTGTTTCATAATCGATATCACCGAGGCGGAGATACAATCGCGAATCATGTCACAATTGGCTCGTTCCATTTTAATCCCGTTTCATGCTATATTGTGGTTAATTTGCAAATCATTTTGTCAGTTTAACACAAAAATGTAGGTAGGAATTGTAGGAAGTCTTGCAATGTTGCAGGATGTTTTTACTGAAATTGTATAAAAAAATTCTCTGAGAATTTCCGTATTTTTCAGGTATTTTTTGTTCAAAATTCCATGTAAGATGAGACAATTTTTTAATGCAACTTTGAAATAAATTCGAATGTAAACAACGTAAATAAAATATATACTGAAATTTAGTAGACAGGAACATTTCACAAGACTATTTCTATCACTTTTTACATCTCAATAAGTTTTTTATTACTTTATTGCTATTCTACTGAATATTGTCTTTTATCGTTTCACTCTAATTTTTTAAATAAAAATACATAAGATGCACATGAAAAAGTATGTAAATATATATATATATAAATGTATGCGTCATGCTTATTACTAATTGATTGTCAACATTTTATTATTGTAGTGTTCGAAAAGATCAATACAAAAAAATATCGATATTGAATCGGTATTTAGGACAAAAAATCGATATTGGATCAATACCTTCGCAAAACTTTTGGTTTTGTTTACAATTCCTTTAAAATAGATTCACATTAAAAAATGTATTTATTTTTATTACAAGATACATATTTTTGTGGGCAGTTTTATCTTTTAATACCATTAAGTTACAAAATAAAAAATAAAATATTTTAAATAAAATTTAAAAACAACAGAAATTAGTTAATCTGCTTATGTGATAATATCATATGAAGAAAATAAATAATATTTTAGAACTATTTTATTAATTATATTTACCAATCTTTATAAATCACATATAAAATATATTGCGGAATCTACCTACAAGCGGTCGTAGAGTCTTAAATCATACTAAAACCAATCAATCATAGTCGAATATGAGAAGAATAATTGGTCAATTTTCTATAATTTAACTCTACGACCGCTATAACTTCTATTGTAGACCCCGCATGTTTATTTTAAAGGAGATAAGAGATATAATATATACCTATTTTAATGGAAATGAGATACGCCGTCTCTTAAGCAATTGATACTCCGAACGATCTCGGAAAGCAGATCATACTTGTACCAGAGATATATCGATACCGAATCGATATTTGTATCGAATTTTTCGAAACTATTTTGCATTATCAAAAAATATCAAAGAAATAAATAGTCTGCTTTCTGTTCCTGTACTACACTCTTAACCTTGTATTGTAGTACCTCTAAATTCGTATAAATTTCGGAATAAAAATGACATTTCGAGTTACACGGAGTTACTACATTAATAGGAGATATTTTTTTCTAATAAAAAGTACTAGAATTCTCTTTCTCGCTTTCGATGAATATCAAACATATACCTATCTCACTTTAGTTCTTAAAATGTACATCAGAACCACAGAAAACAGATCTCAAGTTTCCAGAAAAAAAAACAAAATTTAAATTTAACAGTAAAATTCCAAATATTTTACCGAGTTCTGATAAAATTCCACGAAAATTTGATATATTTTCAAGAGTAAAAAAAAATTTCTTCAAAATTCCAAGTTTTTCCCAATAATAATCATTGTATTATATCTGCTAATAGTGAATATTGTATTATAACAGAGATTGAAACATATATTAGGCACTTATGATTCACAAAAGAAAAATCTTTTATATCTCGTTGATGCGATTATTTTGTAAACATTAGTGGATACTCAATGATTTTATTTTTACTAGCATATACTATTTTATTTTAGTCTAGCAAAATATTTTGTAACACATCATCTCTAATAGTAGTGCGTTTTATCAGAATATCAGCGTCACATCTTTTCTTTCAATTGTCTTTCTTTTTTACGTGCGAGGCTCAAGGCAAATCAACGTAAAGAGACCAGATAAGAGATGCCAAGAATGATTGTAATTGCCCGTTGCTCTTTGATTAAAGTGCCCCTAGCAAACTGCTATAAGTTCCGCGCTGGTAGGCGAGTTCATTAGCATGCTACTCGCCTGACGTCTACGTCGTCTACGGGACTGACGGGGTGAGGCCAGCGTCGACGCCGGCGCCAACGTCAGGTTTGACCCCGACGTTGGCTCAAGTTGAATTCCCGTCACTTAAATACTCAATAGTGGTGCAGATTCCACACATTATCTGCTACTCTTATTAACTGACAAACATTCTATCTTTGTTACAGTCTGTAAACTATCTTTTTGACTCTTGGAATACGCGTGAGCATCCATTTAATTAAGGTACTCGCATTCTAAATGCGAAAAAAAGTTAATCTAGCCATCCGTTGAGTAAATCAAATAAGTAAGAAATGGGTCAATATAGTTAAATTTTGACTTTGATATCTGATAATATTTTTAAATGTAAATTCTAAATATATTTTTAGTTTTCAGTTATATAAATTGCTAACAGTTACTGTCGGACTTGAAACGTCATAAACTAAAACTAAAATAACTAAAATAATTGCTCTATTGGTATATTTTAAAACCATATAAAGAAAAATATTATCTCAATCAGGATTCAAATTTAGAACTTCATGACTATCCTGGAATCTTTTTTAATTCGAATTAAAGTATATGATAATATCTATCTAAAGAATTTTTTAGACATGGCAAGCCTATATTGGTTTCAGATTCAGCTAGAAGCTTCTATAGAAAAAAAAGTAAAATATTTTCTCCTAAAACAAACGTGCTGTCGTACCATGCCGCGGCCATGTGGCGACTATTATGTATTTCGAGGCTACGTTAGAAAAACTTGTCGGCAACATACCTAAGCACTGTACTCGACAGTGATGAAGATTGGATAGGCAACAGCATGCGGTAACACTAATTCGCAGAAATATTATTCTAGTCTTCCAATTTTTCGGTTGAAAGATTGAAGATACGTTTGAACTATAAAAATAGTAATTTTCTAGCTATCGCGCTCGATCGGAAATGGTTCTCTTTAAGCTTCATGCTGTTTTTCCTTTACAGCGCGTGTATGTTCGCTTCGATAGTAAGTCATGATATTAACTGATTCTCCCGGGATTTGTAGCTCTCTTTCTCTCCAATAACGACAGACAAATCGGATAGTGCGTAAAATGATGGAGAAAAAGTACGTTAATTAGACGCCTATGGGGAAATGAATTCTTTCTGGTGGAACGATTAATTTGACCGAGCGAGAAGGGAAAAATTCGTTCGTTTTCTCACGTGTGTGTGTGTGTGTGTGTGTGTGTGTGTGTGTGTGTGTGTGTGTTGTGTGTGTCCGAGAGAGAACGGCGTAGTTTTTCCATGTAATGTACGCGATTCTGCCTTTTTGCAGAACCCTCGCTATTACACCGATCTGTCATATAAAACGCGAACTATTTGTATAATACTACGTGAAATATGAGCGCGAGTTTGCCGTCACATCGTATGAATGTTATGTAACAAGAGCGACGAGTTCTTGTTAGCATGCCTACAATATTCGTAAAATTGAAACGTATATTCATTCCTGCACTACTTTGCCTTTTTACAATATTCTACAACAATTTTAATACAAGATGATCATTCCTTCTGGTATTTTTACACTCTTTCGCTTTCCTTTATCGCTTTTACCGTTTCTTCAATCCATATCTTCGCATTTTACGGCGTTTCAAATCCAGGCGATGACCAGACCGAGTGAATCGACGGCATATCGAATCAAGCGTATTTATTCAGTAACCAGGTCGTGCGCATGAAGATAAGACTCTTTTCTTGATCCAGTGAAAACCAGCGCCTGCACAAGGCTATATATATTCAGCTTGATCTTCTTTCGTAAAATCTCTCTCATCATAAAAATATAGAGAAAGAAAGAGAAAAAAATTCGTCCGCAACCTGCCTGCAGTATTTTGTTTACTACGTACCGTATAAAAGCCAGAAACAAGGAAGGGTAGGGGGAGGGTTATTCGATACATTATCTTTTTTAAACCCTTGCGTCGCCTTGATCCTAGCGATACATAATTTGTTTGGAAAGTAACGCATTTAGTCTCGTGATAGCGGGAACTGATAATCCCCGTCATTTTTCATGCACGGGGAATTTCTACGGACGGAGGCAAATGTCCGTGGAGTTAGCACACTCTACGGTAACGTTAGCAGCGGGAAGCTCATTACTCGGGCAAATAGAGGTCTCAGATAAGAGCGTGGAGGAAGGAAGAACGATCTCGCGCGTCTCACGTACCGTCTGTATCTCAATTTCCTAGGTAATCAGCTGCGGTTTACGATATACATGAAAACGCGCATTAAACCAATTCCAGCGTCGTGCACCGGATGGAATGATGTGTTGTTCTCGTGTGTGACGCATGAAGGAAAGGGTAATCCAGCGATTTCATCCCCTGTCTTTCCTCGATCGTTGGACACTCGACGATGATTATTTTCGCTCGCGTTGCTTTCTATAAAAAGCGTCGCTATATATTTTACGGTGTCGTGATTCGAAGCACCGCCATCGAATCAAGCAGGAGCTGCGGCATCAGTTCCTTGCCTTCTCCTGCTCCTTCCTTCTTGTTCTCTATGTAGAGACAAGTGCACTGGGATCTGGCCGGTCGTAAAAATAAATCCGGGACTCATAATCTGTTTGAGAGGATAGCGCCTTTCTCGTTTGGCAACAGGGGATCCTGGACTCGGACGATGATATCGTAGAGAAAGAGTTTGCTCTCCGTTTTCAGACAATTTCTGTATTTCATCGTTCTTTTTTCTTTTGACGATCTTGGCAAACGCTTGTCGAGCATTTCAAAATGTATTCGATTTGTTATCGATGTTTTAACCATTATCGATAGTGCGAATTAACATTGTTATTGTTGCAATGATGTTATAGCTGGGGTAACGCGGACGAGTAATTGAACGAGTGAAGCAGCGCATAAAACTGCTTACGCAAACGATATTTCATGGCGGCGCGTGCGTTAGAGCGTCGACCATAAAACTCGATGAAATTTACACTGAAATGAGACTTTACCATACTTGAAATCATCTCGTTTCACCAACATGTCGGTTCGCCTTAATTTGAACACACATATCTATACGTGCGCATGGGAAAGTCGGATGAATAAAAGAGTTGCGCTTATTTCTTCTCCATTCGTCAGAATAAAAAGCCTTATACCATTTCGCAAAATATGTAAAATTTATATCGTAAAATCGCCGTTTTCGCTACAAGTTGTCAATTTGTTTTTTCCAATTTTTTTTAACTATATTTTTCTATAATTCCATTTTTGTTCTTATTTCGTAGCTTGAGCGTCTCTTTTTGCATTTGTCTCATTGTCACATTTATAGAGAAAATCCGACAGTTCATTATCCTAATGTGACTGAGAGGAACCGATGCCAAATGGGACCATCCGTGTTTCGTCGATAGCCGGCGGGAACAACCGAGAACGTCTCTATGTCGATGATGGATGATGGAAATGTTAACGAGGTTCCCCACAATAGACGTGAAGCAGAGCTGACCGGAACAACAATGCAATGGAGGATGGATTTATCAAACGAGCGCTCTATATGTAAGATGAATATGAATAGGGAAAATATGCAGGAAATGGAAATAACTCGTTACTTCTAACGAAGTTACAGTTATAAGTTATTTTTTTGATAACTTTACTAGTAACTGCGTTACTTTTTTTCTTTGGTAATTTGTACTTTGGTAACGAAGTTACATTTTTTTCGTAACGGTAACGAATTTTACAGTTACTTTTACAGTTACTTTTATAATAGATGTAAAAATTATATGATTAGTCTTATAAAATTAGTCTTATAAAAAAAAATGATGCAATTTTGCAGAAATTAAATTATGTAATTCCATAAAAATTATATAAATTTGCTTTTATTGTGTGTAAATCTATCTTATTTTATATAGAAAATTATGTAAATAGTAGGATATTTTGAATATTTTTTGTAATTCCAAATTTTAGTAATATAAGAAATTTTTCACTGTATTGCTATTAAATATAATAATAATATATAGTGCGAAATGTATTGTCATATTACCGTTCCTGTAACTATACATACACATTGTAATTGTACTTTCACAATCTGCTTAGTTACAAACCAAAAAATTATTTTTATTTGCATATTGCAAATTTACAAACGTGTGGATGTTTACAACTATTATAGTGGGTCTCAAAATTACCCACTATAATAGTTGTAATTTTGCACAAAAATTTTTTACAGTGCATAGCGCTTGAGACTAGAGAAGCCCCTAGACCCGTCCGCTGTGATTGGCAGTCGTCGATTTAAAAAAAAAATAACGAAAAGTTACTTTCTCAAGTAACGGTAACTGTTTACTTTTAAAAATCGGTAACTAGTAACGATAACATTTTCTACTCAGTAATGAATAACTGTAACTTGTTATTTTTAAAAAGTAATTTTCCATTTCCTGAAAATGTGTATTCATATTTAGAGACACATTTGTGTAGTGTAGACTTAAACATTATATAAAAAATAATTAAAAAATATTTCTCATGTCATGCTGGATTTAATGCATCTCTTTTCGCAGTTGTTTCATTAATTAAGCTATTTTAATTTTATAAGCCACAGCCAATATGAACAGACGAGATTTCTCGAATTTCTCAAGATTCAATGGGGTAGGTCACACGCATTGTCAATTCCAATCTGGGAGGCTTTACGGGAAGGGGCGATGCTGTGCGATTAGCATCTCATATCAATATACATAGAATTGGGGCATATACAATTTCATTAGCAATTACGTGTTAATTCCATGTTTCCAGCACAGGGTATTTTTGTAATAAAAGCAAGTGTTTCTGATTTGGCAAACCATTCCACCTTGTATTATCCATTTTTGGAATCATGCCAAGTTTATCAAGAACTGTCTTATTGTCTCCATTCATTTTCATGTAACTGTTTTGTATACTATACAATTGTTTTTACATACAATTGTTTTTATGTAATAGGATTGTTGATAAATTGGCATCGTATATAGGGTGTTTTGTAAGTTTTGGCCAATCGCTTTTGTAGATAGAGAGGACAAACTGAATCGAAAAGTCCTGTATTATTTTGGAATTTTCGCAATGATTAACGAGATATTAATTATAATAATTATTAAACATCACTAAATCGGTTTTGGATAATTTTTACTCAAATACTATCAACTTTACAAAAAAACAGCACGAGATAAAAATTGTTTATTTTCTTCTTATAAAGTTCTGAGAATTTTTTCAGAATTTTTTAATATCGTATTTTTTTATGTTAGTAAAAATAAAATAAGAAAATGTACTAAAAAGTTAATAAAAAAGTCTGAAAAAATTCTTAAAGTTCTATGAGAAGAAAATTAATGATTTTTGTCTCTTGCAGATTTTTTCCATGAAGTTGATAGTATTTGAGTAAAAATTTATTGAAAAACTATTGAAAAATTATTGAAAAACAATATTTAGCGACTTTAGTTAATATCTCATTAACCATTGCGAAAATTACAATCTTTTTACGAATTCTTTATCCAATTTTGTTTTTTTTTTAAAAAAAAAAAGAATAATATTTGTTAACTTTTGATTATTTGCATGACATAATGTGTAATTATTGCAAATAAAAGATTTTACAATAATTATACTTAAAATTAATTC
>Ga0157364_1004686_pt1 | contig 13720 bp, 13 predicted proteins | sample AttsexASBM2_FD_111476 | JGI IMG/M metagenome (GOLD analysis project Ga0157364, IMG submission 111476) | Fungus gardens microbial communities from leaf cutter ant in Ribeirão Preto, State of São Paulo, Brazil - Atta sexdens ASBM2 | ecosystem: Host-associated > Fungi > Mycelium > Unclassified ... | reverse complement strand
CTTATACTGAACCTCTGAAATACCACTAAGTTCAAGTATCACAACCAGTGAGTAGCTTATTTGCAATATATATTATATGTTATTAATATATAATATGACATTATTATTCTGGAATTTTCTATGTTCTTCTAAGTGATATATGATCATATGACTATAACTATGACATCACACTATAACTCTAAATTTTAGTCCAAAATAAGAAAATAAATAAAAATAAAATAAAAATGAGAAGAAATAAAAAGAAAAACAAAGTCTACTATCTTTAATTCTGACATTACTTCTTCTTCAAAGTTTTTCTCAAATCTCTTTGAATATTTGTTTTTAAACTTTCTATTATCTTATTTACATAATATCTTTGCTAAATACTTCTTTAGTAATTCTCCTTTTCTAAAGTCTCTTTTCTCTATCATTTCTAACTTCTCTTGTCTTCTTTTATACTTAGTCTCTTCTCAAACTCTACTACTTCTTCTTTTGTATTTTCTAAATCTTTTTTTCTCTTCCATATATTGTTTTCTGCTGTGAACTCTTTCTATCATACCAAATACTTTACTATTTCTCTTATTTTTCTTTTGTTTAAAATTTTCTCTATCTCCTATTCTTCAACTCTATCTACTTTTATTAGTTTTACTTCTTCTATCTTCTATTTCCTTACTTGTTTCCTATATCTTACTACTCAACTATCATATTCCATTCTAGCCATATCTATCCCAATCTATGAATAATACTCCTTCCTCATCTACACTCTCTGATATTTTCCAGTATAGATTATTTATCTCTATTTCACCTCAAATATATTTGCTAGACTTTTACTAACTCCATGGATTTTGATCTCTAACATCCAAGAATCATTAGAAACCAGGATAACTTACTGAATAGTCTTCATTAAATAACTATTCTAAGCAATATACTTAGTATATAGAACTGATAGTTTATACTGTAATAGCCTTATTCTAAAAATCAACCAAAATTAACACTATCTTCCAGTGTTGGCAATGGTACAGCTTACCATCTTTTAATGGCCTCATCTTTTTAGTTCCTAAGTATTTCTGAAATATGTGACTAATGTAATTTATAAAGACACAACACATAAGCTAAAGTCAAAGGTTGTTCTGACTTTTACCTTTGTGTTCTCAGATAATGCTTACTTAACCATTTGGACTTCTAAGAAATTCTCATTAGATCTCAAATAACAAAATATAAACCATATTTAATATCAACTAACATTCATAACTAGATGAATTCTCATTGAAGTTGGTAATCATAATTTGACTATATTGGTAAATACTATCCTATTAATAATATATAAACCAATATATTGATTTACTAATTTTTTCACTATTCTTTTTTGAACACTAAATCTTTTATACTTAATATCATCTTATTTCTCTTCTTTTACTCCTCAGTTTCTTTTCTTCTCTTGTTTGCTTGCTATTATGACTTAAGTCTTTGAGTAAAACTTTTGTATTAAGTAACACAAAAAAACTCAATAGAGTTCCAAGTATAAGTTAGTCTACCTTATATATTTCAGAACATAGTCTATACACACACTATAACTAACCTACTCTAAAGTTCATATATTTTCTATAAGACTAGTATACTATTACTATACTATATAATATTATCTATTCCAGAATCTTCTATATTCTTCTCTATATCACATGATTATATAACATGTGACCTGTGACACATAACATCATGTCACACTCCTTTTTCTAAGTCCAAAATAATAAAAATGAAAATAAAATCTAAAATAAAATAAATAGAAAAATAAAAATAAAAGAGTGAAAAAGATAAAATGGAGTTAGGTCCATTACCTACAACTCTAACACTTGTTGCTTCATCTTTTCTTGTGTTTTTCTTAACACCACCTTAATTTCTTCTTATATCTTCTTTATTTCTTCTACAAACTCTATCACTTTCTCTACTTTCCCTTTCCTTCTAATATCTACTTCTATTTTCAACTTCCTACTATAATTTGCCATAAACAGCAATATCTTTGTTGCTGAATATATTTAATTCTTTATAGATTATAGATAGAAGAATTGGCCAGAATAGTCAATGATAGCTAAATTTGCAGTTAACAATACTATTTCAGTTCCTAATTCATTTGTGCCATCTATTCATCTGTTTGTAAATAAAAGAATATCAATAGCTTCATCTCAATTTTACTATAAACTGAGGTCTTCTATTTGATATTACACTTTCTGGCAATTTATGCAACTTTTATATATTATTTCTAAAGAACCTCACTAGTTTCTTTGCTAATGTTTCCTCTATAGTTGCTACAAAATAAGCCATCTTTGACAACCTATTACAAACTACCAAAATTACATCTTTCTCTACTACTAATTGTAACTTAGTGATAAAGTCTACTATTAAATATAAATATATCCATAACTTCTTTAGTATCTTATTTGTTATTAACTTTTCTACTAGTATCTCTGTTCTATTCTTCATTATTTAACAAAAATCACATTTATTCACATATTTTCTAACATCTTTTATCACTTCTAACCACTAATAGTTCTGTGTTATCAACTCTGTTGTCTTTCATTTCCCTTCATATTTAGCTGTTAGTATATCATGGTGTAACTGGATTATCTCTACTCTTAACTTCCTATTCTTTAGTATATATACTTTTTCTTCCTTCAATACCATCTCTTCTTCTATTTGCCATTTGTCTCCTCTTAATACTTTTACTCTAGCCTTCTTTATTTTCTTTACTATTCTATTCTCAATACTTCCTTATTCTTTTTTCTAGCTATTTTAATTTTTTAAATATATCTATATCTACTTCATGTTGTGGCAACCACTAGACACAAAGTCTAATAATCACACAAGTTAGCAAAGCTCTTAGTAGACTATTAATATAGGGATTATAAGAGAACTCGACAAGAAGTCCCCACTATATTGCTACTCTATTTATATTACTTACATATGGTCTATACTATGACTATGCTTCTACTGCATATACTTACCCTAATGTTCATGTGTCATCCATGTATGCACCATGTGTACACCATGTAGTAGCAATGTGTTGTAGCAACCACTCGTCACTCAAAGACAAATGATCTCACAACAAGCAAAGCTCTCCAATGGGCTATCAAGTAAAGAGTGGGGGAATTACAAGAGAACTTGATAAGAAGCTCTCGCTGCATTGCTCCTCTATTTATATAAATTACATGTGGTCCGTGCTACAACAATATTACTCCTGCCCTAATGTCCATACATCGTCCTCATGTCCTATTACTCATTCACATGTGTTTTCCATAAGGCCACCATGCTTCCTACATGTGCCCTGACATCATACCTTTAATCTCCACTATACATGTACACACCATGTGTACACCATGAGGAACTCATATCCCTTAACGTCACTCCTAATCCTAACTCCTTCTAGACTCTTCCCAATTCTTCTAGACCCTAAGTTCTTCCAGACTGCTCTAGACTCTGTCACATGACTTCCAGATCACGTGCCTATCTCCTAACCCTTTGTTCATTGTAGACTAATAATTACTACTGTCCTAACCCTAACCCTACCTAAAGTCTGTCCACACTCTCGTTTTATAACACAATATAGTTAACATGCTTTTTGATGTTATCATCTCAACTACTCTTATTCTCTCTAGACTATTCTAGACCATAGATCCTTCTTGTCTACTCTAGACTACTCTAGGCTCTATGATATCATGTCATATGACCTCTGTGTCATATGCCTTCTTATCATTGTAGACTAATATAATAATGTTCTATATTAATATATATAGAAATGTCTTCTCACACTTCATCATCTCATAATACTTCAGTGGTATGATCTTTAATCCTTAGAGTTGGATATAAGAACAACTCTTGTATTAGAGAAACATAAGAGAACTCGATAAAGAGCCCTTTACAAACTAGTCTACCTTATATACTCCTACAGATGGTCCATGCTAGCTACTGTGCACCCTACCCTAAATGACCATGTATAGAGCATAAGGCCAATATGTAGTATCCATATTATATAATGTCATTTTGTTCTAGAATCTTTTACTTTCTTCTCTCAAGTCTCATGATCAATGTTGTGACCACACTATCAGATGTGACTGATGTGACAGTGTGACCAATCACTTCTAACCCTAACCCAAGTGTTCTCAAAATAGAAAAATGAAAAATAAATCAAAATCAAAATCAAAATGAGAAAGAAAATAAAAAGAAACAAAGTCTACTTCTTGCAATCTTGATATTCAGATCTTTCTACTACTACTTTTACTAGTTCTCAAATATATTCCTCTTTTTGGTTTTCATTATTGTTTTTTGTTCTCACCTTCCAATTTAGTCTTCTACTCAGTTTATCTGTCTTTCCTATTTTTGTTTCTGGTATATATTTTAGAGTAAAATACCCAACAAGCTTGTCTTCTGTTCAAATTCTGTACCTTTATGAAATATTCCAAATTTTTACAATCTGTCCAGACCTCAAACTTGAACTTAGCATCTTCTAGTAAATGTTTCCAGTTTTTCAACCCTTTAATAACTACTAAAATTTTTCTAGTTTTACATATAAATCATTTTCCACTAATTTCTTTACTACTTCTTCTACCACTTCATCATGTCCTTCTCCCTCCTTTATTCATACTATAACATCATCAATGAAACTTGCTACTTCTCTAGTATTGATCAAGCCCCATAAAATCTCATTCATCATTATGTCAAATATAGCTAGAGAATTAGTAAGTCCAAAGAACATTACTATGGATTCAAATGACTCTTCCAAAGTCATAAACACTGCCTTCCACTCATTCCTTTCCTTTATCCATACATTATTATACCCTTAACATAAATTTAACTTAGTAAATACTTTTTTCATACTGATATTTTCTGCAATACCTGAAATCAAAGATAAAGAGTAATTGTTCTTTATGGTCTATTCATTTAAGATGAATTTGATATACCCTTTTCTCAATTTTTCTTTTATAAAAATTGCACATCTTTTCTCTCTCTTCTCTTAATAACAGATACATCTTCTCTTTCCTTGGTATAAACCCCTTCCTCACATCTATTGCATAATCTTACATCTTTCTTATTAGTATCCTCTCACTCACTTTCTTTCCAAAGACATAGATCTACTTGTGGAATCTTTAAGAAACCAATTTTCCTGTAACTTTGCTACTTTCTCCCCCTCATCCCAAATTTTCTGTTCTTCTGCCATCTTCTTTACTTCCATTATTCTCTCCTTTTTTGGTTTTCTCTTTTTCTTTTCATTCTTTTTTCTTTTCTTCTTCCTTCTGTTTTTACCACACTGGTTTTCTCTGCTTCAGTCTCTACTATTTCTCACATTCTTCTGGACATCTTGTTATCTTAACTTCTTCTGTTCTCTAGTCAATCTCAGAATCATGGCATACTAACCATAGTATTCCCAAAATTACACTTTACTTTTGCCCTCCTATCATATCAATCTCTGTTCTTTGTTACAAACTTTATTCAACTTGTATCTCCATAACTAGTGAACTGATTTTCATAACTGGAAAGCCCCAAATGATGGCTATCTACACATATATGGAATGTACAAAGGCAACAACAAACAACTGAGATATCAGGCTATCAGTAACTGTAAAAGTTTTGTTGGCTAATATCTCATGAATGACTAGATAGATTCACATGATTAAACTTGCATTGGAGAGTACTCATCAAATGGTTCCTAATAATATATTATATATTATATAGAGATTAATATTGATAGAGATACAAGCATATCAATATAGTAATATAATTAGTTATCTTCTAAAATTAGCCTGACATCTGCTATGACAGATGATAGCCCCCATCAGATATGACTTTTGATTATGTGATGGAAATAGCTTGTATACAAACCATCAATGTTTTGCATAAATACACCTGTATTTAAAGATTAGACCTTAGACTTAACAACATTAATCTTCATTATTTATCATTGACATTTGTATTGATCTTAATCATCATTGTCATCATTATTGAACTTCTAAATTACTCCTAAACCTTTGAGGGTGTATCCAAGGTTCAGATATCACAAACAAGTGGGTAATTCATTTTGTGATATTCTTTCTCTATGTCCTTGATAATAAATATTGACTTCCACAGTATTTTCTATTAGTCTCTTCTTATTAAATATTCTATCTACATTTCTTATATATATTAGTCTTTTTATTTTTTTCAACTTAAACTTCTGTTTCCTGGTAAACTCTAAACTCATGACTAGTGTTGTAGCAACCACTAGACACAAGATCCAATGATAACACAAGCAGTAAAGATCTCAGTTAAGCAATCAAGTGGAGAAAAGCACAAGAGAACTCAATAAGGAGCCTCTGCTAAATTAGAGTCCTATTTATACTGTTACAGATTAGTCCATGCTACTATCTCATGTCTGCCTCATGTCTTACTCAAGGTGTCAAGTTCGCAAATGGTGGACTTAGTTTTTCTCTATTTTATTGTTCATTTTCATTTTCATTTTGTTTTATTTTCTTATTTTTCTATTTTTAGAACATAGGGTTAGGGTTAGATCACAAGATGCAAAGAATGAAGTAGAAGGATCTAGAACAAATAACATCATACAATATGAATACTATATATTAGCCTCATGTACTACACATAGTTGTTTAGGGTAGGTTGCACAGTAGCAAGCATGGACCATTGGTAGTAGTATATAAGGTAGATTAGTTTGTAGAGAGATCTCTATTGAGTTCTCTTGTGTTACTCAATACAAGAGTTGTTCTATTGTCTGACTCTAAAGACTTTAGTTCATAACATAAGGCTACCATATGTATATTATGTGCCCTGACATCATCTTCTAGATCCTTTTATCATGTTCTGGGCCTATGACATCACATCATGTGACATGTCATGTGACTTCAATGTCATGTGCCTCTTCATTGTTATAAAAAGAAAAAGAAAAAGAAAAAGAAATTCAAAAGAAAAGAAATATAAAATCAAGAAAAATAGATAAAAGAAAAAGAAAAATGTTAGTGTCCAAAGTGTTCTATAACAACTAGCTTTGTCACACTACTATTCAATAACATCTCTACTGTTACTTCCTTCTGTATATCAATTCTCTCTAATCTAATCTTCACTATTATTTCTCTTAACAACTTTTTTTCTTGTATTGACTTTTTGTTCTTTTCTTTTTCATTTTTTTCTCCCTTAAAATTGTTTTTCTATCTTTCTTACTTAAGATTCATTCTAGATATAGAATGCCAGCTTGCATTACATGGCTAGCTAGTACATTAATTGTCTTTATATTCAATTCTCCTTCTTTAGCCCACAATTCTCCAACTTTTACAATGCTTTGTAATATAGCCAAATTCTCCACAATTGTAACAATTTCTCTCTCTGTCCATATTTATTGTATAAAGATTCCTTCTTATTTCTCCTTCTCTATTTCCTTGTTCTTGTAGAGTTTCTAACTACTACTATGTTTGTTCTTTCTAATCCCTTCTATAAGAGCAAATTCTGCTGTCATCTGTTGTTCCTTCTGTTTTTTTGACTAGATCTAAAATAGGATAACCATAGTCTAAAACCTTCCTAATTGTTTGACATCTCTATCTATCTCTATTCTTGCCCTCCACTTTTTTTCTTTCCTCTCAACTTTTCTTTTGCCAATATCTATCTAAATTAGTAGCATGTTCATACTACTGTTCTATACTTTTTAAAAGTCTTTCTACCTTTATCAGCTTTCTCTTGATTATCCTATTCATTTCTTTCTTAAACTTCTTTACTAATTTTCTTTCTTCATATTCACCTCCTCTTACTGTTCTTTTAAACTCTTATACAAATTCTTCCATTATATTTCCTTCTTGCTCTATCTTCTTAAGCTCAATTACTTTGGCTGACTCATTATTACCTCCTTCAAACTATTTTTTTAGTTCTGCCAAAAAATCTCTTGCTGATGTAAACTGTACATCTCCTACTTCAATATCTTCTAACAAATTCTCTTTTCAAATATCTGCCAACTCTTCTTGCATATATATCAAAATCTATTGGACTTGTTCTTTTACTTCTATATCTCTCATTCTCATCTTAATATATAATCTATATGCTGTTACAAACCCTACTACTTGACTTGCTTCTCTATTGAACAGAGGTGGTTTCACTACCTTTGTTTAATGCTTGATTTTGGATCTTGTAACTTCTTTCTCTCTTCTTACTTCTCTTATTTCTCTTATTCCTTCCCTTGCCTGTACTGTCACCAATACTTATAGTACTACTATCTGTTCCACTTGCTGCTTTATTTGAAATAAAAGTTGGTTTATTGTCAGATGTGGTTCATACCAGAAAGAAAAGTCCATAGAATTAGCTTAGAAAGATGTTGAGTATAAAAACTCAGTGAATTGAGTTCAGTGATGTAGACTTGTCAGAATGACCTTAGCTTCAGCTTATGTGCTGTACTATCTGTCTGCTATATAGTTGTAACTGTTACGATCTTAAGCTAGAGTTCAGATTGTACTTAGGTAAAGACTTGAGAAAAGATAAGGGATGATAGAATTGGTAAAGCATAAGGATACAGAAAGAAGAGTATCTACATTATATATATTACTAGACAATGAGGCATAAGTGTGTAGTCTATGAAGTAAATAAGTCATCTAATATGAGGGAACATTGAGAATGAAGCAAGAATCCTACACCCATCTACATGATGCATTCTCAAGGCATTAATTATAATAATACCCTATTTTTAGCTTTCATATCCTCATGAATTTAGACCATTACCACCAGTTCTTCTACCACATAAGTTGTAACCATCTTCTTGTTTGAACTTATGATGACTTGTTCTTGATCATTGATTGCAATGAAAAATGGTTCATGTGGCAGTCTCCCTTGGAACATCCTGATTAGATATCCATTCCTTGACATTTCTATATTATACTTGTTATCTACCAATGCTATTGCCACTTCTTTTCAGAAGTCAGGGTCTTGTTTTTCTCTTAAACAAAGTGATTGATAGTATGGTGGTAGTCAGAAAATCCTTGTTTGGGTGGGTGATTTAATGAACTTCATGTACTTTAAGAGGTTGTCAATTTCTTCATCAATAAAACTTAAGCTTTTGGTTGCAATCGACTCTGATACTTCGTATGGTTTGATCAATATCACTTCTTCCTCTTCTATCTTTCCTTTACTCTTTCCTTACTATTCTTCTTCAATATATATGTCTTGAATCTTCCAAATATTTTCATCTACATAACTGTTTCCTCTTTCTTTATATTAATCCAATTCATTAGCTAACATTCTCTAGACCTGAAATGCTCATTTATCTATATTGCTTTGAACCAAGTATCAAAGGTCCTCTGATATTTGAGTAATGTTCATTGCATTTGTCATCCTATTGTTGATGCTTGCTATTAAAATGAATTCTTCAATTTTAGTTATCATTGTGTTCACTTCTTCAGCCATTCTCTTGATATCCTTCACTATTCTCTGTACACCAATCATTGTCTCCAGCCTCTTTAATATTTTGTGGTATAACCTCATTCAATCTTCTCTTTCTCTCTTCATGACTTGAGCCTGGTCCATGTTGTTTAGTTTTCTGGAAATGTATAGGTTTGGAGAAGCAGAGGCAGTAGCGTAGTTGTTGTTGTTGGAAATTTGGGAAAACATTTGCTTTGAAAAGTTTGAATGAATGCTTTGAACTGTCAAAATAGAATTTTACTCCCCCTCTTTATAGGTTTCAACTTGAACACCTTGTCCAATAGTCTTTTATTGCCTCTCTTGTATGAGGTAACCCTGTTTCTACTATTCATTGATTGTGTTCATCTCTATATCCCTTCCAATAAAACAGATATTGCATCCTCTTTCCATGTTTCCTATGCTTCCTGACTTCTTCTACTCCATATTCTTCTTCTTCATTAATAATTGTTGGCAGAGGTGCTGGTTTCTTATATTGTCTTTTGAACTTTGGCTTCATACATCATGTTAACATGTCCTCATTGAAAACATTATGAATTGCCCATCCTTTTGGAAGTTCTAGTTGAAATGCTCCCAAGCCAATGTTCTTTGAGATTTTAAAGAGCCCATATCTTTTGTTATTCAACTTCTTTGAGAGTCAATTTAAATGAATATTCTTGCTTTCAAGCTACATGTTGTCTCTGACCTTTAGTCCTTGAGGATTGCGCCTTTTCTTGTTAAATTGCCTCTTTATTATCTTTTGTGCTTCTTCCATTACTTTTGTTGCCTGTTTCCAACTTTTCTGTATTCTGATAAGAAACTCTTCTACTTGTGGAATCTCTATTTGAACCATAAGATCACCTTTCTATGGATGTCTTCCGAAGTTTAATTCAAACAGTATCTTTCCTATCACTGCATGTTTCTTGTCATTATACTGGAATTCTGCTACAGCTAGCCAGTCCATCCAATTGTCTTACTGGTAGTTTACATAGTGTTGTAGAAACATTCCTATCTTTTGATTAATCCTTTCTATTTGACTATCTATTTGGGGATGGTATGCCATCAATAGTTGTCTTTTTGTTTCCAGTGCCTTTGTAAAATCTTCCATAAACTTCGATGCAAATTATGGTCCTTGATCACTAAGAATTTTTCTTGGTATCCTATGCAGTTTCCATATATTATACCTGTAGATTTTTGCGATTTCTTCTAATAAGATGTTTGTTGTTGTCGCTTTCAATTGAATCATCTTCATAAATTAGTCTACAATGACTATAATTGTGTCCATCCCATTAGACCTAGGTAGAGGTCCAATTATATCAATACTGATTTCCTGCCATAGTTCATATGGAATTTCCAATGGATATAATTCTCCTGGTTTCTTCTGATGTTGAACTTTGTTCTGTTGGCACTTGAAGCATTCTTGTACGTATTTCCTAATGTCTTCTTTAAGTCCTGGGCACCAGTAGTTCCATTTCAGTAATTCTAGCATTCTTTATTATCCTAGATGTTCTACATCCACTGAGTCATGATTTTTCTTTAGAATTTCTTCCCTGATTTTCTTATTGTTCGGAACATAGATCTTTCCTTCTATGTATACCATTCTATCTTCTTCCCATGTTAATCCATCTTCTTTCTTTAGTGCTTGGATCACCTCCTTCCTGGTATTGTTTCTTTTGATTTCCTTTATTCTATTGTTTTCATCCGCTGTTGTCTTTCTTCCTAACATTGTGATTTCTGCTGTTATCCTTCTTGACCACAATTCCTCTTTTAGGAGTTGAACATCTTTGTTATCTTCTTTCATATTCACCTGATCCTTTCTTGATAGGATATCTGCTTTGGTATTTATTTTCTCTAGAATATATTATAGTGTGAAGTTGTAGTCTTGCAACTTCAGATACCATCTTGCATGTCTTCTGTTTAATTTGTGAGGTTCTTGGAAATACTTCAGGTTTTTGTGATCTGTCCATATTTCGAATGTTTCCAACATGTTCAGTAAATATTGTCTCTACTTGGTCAGAGCTTGGTCAGAGCTTCTATTATTGCCAATAATTCTTTGTTGTAAATCTCATAATTCCTTTCTGTAGGTTGCATTGTCCTTGACAGAAATACTATTGGTTTCCACTTTCCATCTTGTTCCTAGGATAACACTCCTCCTATAGTATGACCTGAAGTATCTGTTTCTACTCTGAATTTTCCTTCCCTTTTTGGTAGGGAAAGAACCAGTTGACTTGTTATCTTGTTCTTGAGTTCCTCATTCTATTTCCATTCCTTCTTACCCTTTAGTTTATTTCATAGTCTTGCTGTGTGGCTAAAGTTTTGGATAAAGCGTTGGTAGAAATTGGTAAATCTAAGAAAGCTTTCCATGTCCTTGACCCTAGTTGGTATCTTCCATTCTTTTACTGTCTTGATCTTTTCCTGTTCCATCTTAACTTGTTCCTTTCCTACTATAACTCCTAGAATGGGAATTTCTTCCATATTGAAGTTGCATTTTGATTGTTTAAAACACAAATTGTACTTTTCTGCTATCTTCAAAAATTGAATCATTCTTTCTTCCAGTTCTTCCATGGTCTTTGCAGGTATTACAAAATCGTCTATATAATTTGCCAGTACTTCTTCATAAAATGGTTCTTGGAAAATGCTATTCATCATTCTTTGGAATGTTCCTGGTGAATTGCATAGTCCAAAATATATGATCTATAGCTTGAATAGTCTCTTATTTGTTAAGAATGTGATTTTTCATTTGTCTCCTTTCTTGATTCAAACATTGTTGTACTCCTAGATCAGATCCAATTTGTTGAAGTATTTTGCTTTTTTAAGCTTGTCAATTACTTCCCCAATTAGAGGCAATGGCATCTTGTCTTTTATTGTGACCTGGTTGAGTTTTCTGTAATCTTGAACCAACTATAGTGAACCATCCTTCTTTGGAATGTAAAAACAGGGTGCTGCATATCTTGACTTTGATTCCACTATTAATCCTGCCTTGAGTTGTTCATCTAACTATTAGTTTAAGGCTTCTTCTTCTTTTAGTGTCATTGTGTAAGCTTTTGCATTCAATTCCTTTGAAGCTTCTTCCATCAGATTAATTTTATGATCCCATTTGCATCTTTCTGGTAAATTTTCATACTTTTTCTTGTTGAATAAGTGTATGAATGGTTGAATATACTCTAGTAAATCTTCTGGGTTTGTCTTGTCTAGTTCTTTACTGATTTCTCCATTGTCTTGTTCTATAGTTTCTGTGGCCATTGTCCTGGTTTTGAACCTAATATCTTTATACTTCATTGTACAGCTTCCTGGACATCTTGTAAACCTGATAGTGTTGTTTTTCCAATTTACTTCTGGGTTGTGTTTGACTAGCCAGTCATGACCCAAAAATATGTCCATCCCATTTAAGTCTATTACCACTACTTCTAACTATTCCTTGTGGCCATTGACTTCAATCTCTAGAGGTACCACCCTGGTCATCTCTCCATTCTTGGTTCTGTCTATGTTAAAAACCTCAAATAAGAAGTTTATCAGTCTTATCTGTATCCTCTTGTCTTTGACCAACTGTTCATCAATCTGTGTATATATACATCTGGAATCTACTAGTGCCTTGATTTTAAATTTCTTGCCATTCTTGGTCTTCACATTTGCTTGCATGTTTAATTCCCATTTTCTCTTGCTGTTTGGCAATTTAGAATAACATATTTATTCTGAGACTTTACATGGGAGATCTCTTGTACTGTACTTACTTGAGATCTTCGCCAAAACCTTACTCTTTATCTTTGTCTTCATCATCTGATCCTTCCTGAACTTGTCATTTCTTCATCAACTGTATTTCTCTACAGTCCTTTGCTATATGCCCTTCTTTGTCACATTTGAAGCACTTTTTAGTATCATATTCTTTCTTCTTTGATCAGTACTCTTTTTCCATATATCCATACTTGTTACAATTGAAGTACTTAGACTTTCCATCCTTGAAGTTCTTATTGGATTTTCCAATATCCATGGACTGACCTTGCTCTCCATAAGTTGTTCTTGTTTCTATCTTGTAGTTGTGGCATCTCTCTGTGAACTTGTATCCTTGTTCTACTGATGTTATGGCTACTTTCCACTCTTTGAGTATGTCTGGTACTGCAATGGGTAGATAACCCAAAATTGTTTTAATGATGTCATGTTGTACATTCTTTTTCAATAGGAAAATAACATGTAAATCATCTATGTCTGCTTATCACAAATAAGATACTCACTGGTTGTGATACTGGGGCTGAATAGTGTTTCAGAGGTTCAGTATAAGGGTATGATGACTGACAGATGATGAAAAGTATCAACAGGAATAATTGACGTTGTT
>Ga0157364_1004685_pt1 | contig 13720 bp, 8 predicted proteins | sample AttsexASBM2_FD_111476 | JGI IMG/M metagenome (GOLD analysis project Ga0157364, IMG submission 111476) | Fungus gardens microbial communities from leaf cutter ant in Ribeirão Preto, State of São Paulo, Brazil - Atta sexdens ASBM2 | ecosystem: Host-associated > Fungi > Mycelium > Unclassified ... | reverse complement strand
GTTTTGATCATGTGATGGCAACAGCTTGTGCATGGACCATCACTCTTTTGTATATATACCTCTGTGTCTGAGGGCTAGACCTCAGACTTAACAACATCAATTATTCTTATTGATACTTTCCATCATCTATCATCATCACATCCTTATACTGGACCTCTGAAACACCATTAAGTTCAAGTATCACAACCAGTGAGTATCTTATTTGTGATATGCCTAAAGGGTCAGATCAAATAAAGTCTACAAAAACTTCAGATTTTGTGTTTCTAAGTGCCCTGTTGATGTTAGCAATATGCATAGAAGAATTTTTCATGAACTTCATATTGTTGTTGTTACTCATAAGGATAATAATGTATTTTCTTGATGGACCTTTCATAGTCATTTGAATACATAGCTTCAGTTTTGAGGTGTCTTTGATGATATTGTTGATCTGATCTATCTTTTTTGCACCAATAGATAGAAATGTTTTCTTGATCTTAATGACTTCAGATATGTGATATATTTGATATTAATGGAGAACAACTAGCAATAATCTCAGAAATCTTCTAAAAAGATGGTATACAAGTATGGAGTCTAATAGCTAATAGTAACGAAGTCTATATGTCTTATAATAGGGTTTGGCAGTATTATAAGACAGAGAAGTCTATAAAAAAGCTCATAGGGTTTATATTATGGTAAGTTAACAGATTACTAAGTAGTTTTATAATAAAAAAGTTTTATGGGATTACAAGAAAACTTGATAAGAAGTCTCTGATATATTCCTATACTATATATACTACTATTACAAGTTTTACCATATATTGTTCATGAGTCTGCCATACTATTACCACAAGATGCATATACTATAGTCATATCCTTGATGTCATTGTCTTATTTCCTTTTATCATGTTCCAAACTTATAACATCACATCATGTGATTCATCATATAACTGTGGTCACATGCCTCTTCATTGTCTAAGAAATAGAAGAAGAAAAAAAGAAAAGAAAAAAGAATTAAATCAAGAAAAATAAATAAAATATAAGAGTCTAAACATACTATGATAATTTGGTGTAAAATAACCTGCTCTTAGACTCTTTCAGATCAACTTTGTGAATTTTTTATCGAGTATCTTACTTTCTATAATTTTCATCAGTTTATTTTTTCTTCTATAATTTTCATAATTGAGAAGTCTTGTCTAAATAGAATATTTATATCCTTAACCTTTTTGGAAGTTGGCTAGTCCAATACTGTTCTTATCTTTTCCTCCTCCATTTTTATTCCTTTTAGTTCTATTACTACTCTTAAGAATTCTACTACTCTAACCTTCTACTTCATTAAGCATATGTTATACTTGAGAGAAGTCAAAGTCCAAAGGAGATGTGGAGTTTGACAAGTATCAAGGCCCAATAGTGATACAGACTTTCCAAAATAATCTTGGCCTCAACTTATGTGTTGTATCTTTTACTGGTTGTGGAGTTGCAATTTTAGGCAACTAGGTGGAAGAGCAAGGCACTTCAAATCTCCAGGAAATTCTAAGTTTATTGTCTATGAGATAGTAACTATATACCTACATCTAGAAAATCTTAAGAGAACGGAATGAGAATTTGTAAAGATAACAACTCTATATAATAGTAGGTCTATTCTGATGTGCCAGAATTTTGTTTACATAATCAGGCAATGATAATAAAGTAATGAGAAATATCTCAGAATAAAGAAACCAAATTGAAGGAAAGCCAAAGTATTTAGTAAGTACTTCTGGAGCATAGAAAAGCAAGTGAGCATATGAGTGTAGATGATGATAGCAGACTATAGAAGACCATAGAGCATTATGGAAAAGTGAGGAAATATAGAAAAGAGGAGTTAGATAATATATCCAAACAGTTAGAAATATTTGTGTATAGCTCAAAAAAATTTCAAGCATGAGAAAGTGAATCAGCAAATGAAAGCAGATACTAAAAAGAGTCATGGAACACAAATCAACTAGAAAATGTGGAAGAAAAAAGCCCTAGAGAAGCAGATCTCCTTATAGTATCTATCTAAATTAGTGGTACATTCATATCACTGATTAATGCTTCTTGAAGATTTTTTCTACCTTCTCAAACTTCTTTACAATCCCTCTATTTATTCCTCTCTTGAACTTTTCTACTATTGCTCTTTCATTATATTCACTTCCTCTTGCTGCTCTTCAAATTTTCTATGCAAATCCTTCCATCATCTTTCCTTTCTGTTTTACTTTTTGAACTTAGCAACTTTAGACAACTTATTATCTCCTCTACCAAATTCCTTTTTCAATTCTGCTAAAAAGTCTCCCACTGATTTAAGCTCAAACTCCTTTATATTATAACTTAGAAATAAGTAACTAGTTAAAAGAGGAATCTTGTATTTGGTTAATACAAGAAAACTTGATAGAGTTCCCAGTACAAAATATCTATCTTATATATACTAAGTCAATAATCTATACTATATTACAATTGTCTCCTCATGTACACAGCATGATCTCAGTATGTTTCATAGGGTTGAGGGTTTGTTCTTCATAATACAATGATTGACTATGTAATATCACACTATAACCCTAACCCCAAGTTCTAAATAATAAAATAAATAAAAATAAAAATAAAAATGAGAAAATATATTTAAAAAACCAAGTCTACCATCTTCAACTCTAAAATTCTGATTCCAAATCCTCCAAATCATTGTCCTTCTAAATGTCTGCTGGCTCTCTTTATATTAACTGAGCTTATTCTTCTACTGCTACTCCCTGTTAGATATAGTTTATATATCCTTGGATGTTAGATATGGAAATCTATGAAGTTAGTAAGAGTCTAGTGAGGATGTCTAAGGTAAAATAGAGACAAATGATCTATACTGGAAGAGATTAATGAGTACAGATAAGGGAGAGATATTATTTGTGAAACTAAGATGGATGTAACCAGAATAAAATATGACACTCCCCTCATTCTCATTCTTAATATAACTTATATACTGTTATAAAACCTACTTTTTTTTTTAAAATCAACAATTTATTACATAAAGCATGAAGGTGGACTGTGGTAGCTACATCGTAACTATGTACAAAAGAGGCAGACTAACATGATGCTATAGACAAGGAGAGAAAAAGACAAAGAGAAAAAAGAACAAATCAAAAAATATGCTAAGAAAATTAGTTATGATATCTACTTGTAGCTGATAAAGAGATATTGTCAGTAAAGGCAAATATACTTGGATTGGTAACTAAGAATATGACAACATGGCCTAGCAAGTCTCTTCTTGGATTCCAGTATCTATTGAACCTATCACATTCATAGAGTATGTGACATCTTGATTTAATAGGATATGATCCACATAGACACTTAAATTCCTCCCTAAGAAAGAATCTAAGTCTATACTCACTAATTGGAGCATGATTGGTTATTGCTGGTAAAGCATGTGCACACAACGAGTTTGAGTGACTGAAGACTTTGAGCCAAGACCCTCCTTTAGCATAGGATGGTTCAATGTGTCACGACCTTAAGCTAGAGCTCAGGTTATACTTAGGCAAAGGCTTGAGAGAAGTTAAGGGGATTGATAGAAGTGGTAAAGTGTAAGGATACAAGATAGTATCTATGCTATATATACTAGTTAGAGGTGAAACAATGTGCAGTCCATGAGGCTAATAACATGAGGAGTACATAAGGAAAACGAGTCATAGAACATGAGGATGAAGCAAGGACAGTGCACCTACTACATGAGGTGCTGACTGAGCTACATGTGGCGCAGCCAATCATGTCATCATTACTCTTCACCCATATCCATGCTGCATCCAGAAGGTGTCAATTGTAACACAATGATGTTGTTATCATCATTGAGTAGGTCAAGGAATTGCTTTCCTTTGAGATCTAAGGCTTGGAATGTCATCTTCCAAGCATTTAGGATGTCATCGCTTTCTCTTTTCTTGCTGAAGTCCCATGAGGTTTTGCTGAGGAAGAGCAGAATGGGATTGAAGGCCTTAGTTTCTTTGTTAACTGCTTTGTGGAGAGACCAGTTGAGATGACTGGGACATTCCCAGAATTCAATGGAGTTGTTCTGGTGTTGAAGGAAGAAAGAACAAAGTTCAGCAAGTATTGCCACTAAATGGGCTTGAAAGGAGTGTGAAGATGGGTCAAAGATTCTTTTGGCTTCATAAATGGAATCGGTGGCGATGATGATTTTGGAAATGTTATTGTGATTTGAGGCTTGGTTAATACTACATCTAATAGCAAAAAGTTTAGCTTCAGTGCTGATGACATGAACTGTATGGTGGACAGTCTTGGCAATAGGTCTATTGTGAGTATGCATGTATGATATAGATGTAGCAATGTCATTCTTAATACTAGCATCTGTGACTACAATGGCAGTAGAAGGAGAACTTGATAACTCAATGACCATGTTGTCGAGTTAATGAGCACAAGATTTATTGTCTTTCTGCTTGTTATGTAAGTTAAAAAAGAAGCGATCTGAGAAATTGTCAATGACTCTGTGACCAGGAGAAAGCTCAGAATAAAGAGCGATAAATGAAGAGAAAATTTCATTAAACCTGTTGTCCATATTCACTAAATGGCTTTTAATGAGGGATTGCTGATGGCTGGTGAGAGAATTGAGTAAGGCTGGATGATGCAATGTAGATGCATTGTGGGATGAATCTATAAGAGATTGGATAAGATGACTAGAGGGAAGAGAATGCGCTTGAAGTTGTGATCTTCCACCAAGTTTTTGAAGATGAAGGTTGATGGGTATGAGTTTTGCAATGGCTTCAATACCAAATGACAGGAAGGTTTTAAAAGCCCCTAAAATTCATATAGTGGCTCTTCTTTGCATTTTCCCTAGTATCTTCAAGTGATATGATATGGGAGCATGGTTGTAGAACTAAAGTTAGAATCTGTAAAGCATAATAGGGAGGACACACATTCTGTATAGAAGGCGCTTCTGAATCAGATTGATGCCTCAGCTTGAATTACCAAGAATCTTCATACATTTGACTGTGGACATTGCTTTGTTGGAGTAGAAGTCAACATGTTGATGAAATAATAGTTTTCTGTCAAATATAAAGTGTTATAAGATGAGAGTGTGGACAGACTTGGACTAGGGTTAGGGTTAAGTATTATAATTATTAGTCTACAATGGAAGAGAGATAGGAGATAGGCATATGACCTGGAAGTCATGTAACAAAGGCTAGAACGGTCTGGAAGGACTTAGGGTCTAAAAGGATTAGGAAGAGTCTAGAAGGAGTTAGGGTTAAGGATGATGTCAAGAGACTATGGTTCCTCATGGTGTACACATGGTGTGCACATATACAGCAGAGATTAAGAGTATGACGTCAGAGCACATGTAGGAAGCATGGTGGCCTTAAGGTAAAAGCATGTAGATGAGTAATAGGATGAGTAAGAAGACATGAGAAAGACACATGGACTTAAGGGCCAGATAGATATTGTTGTAGCATGGACCAGGAGCCATGTATATATATAGTAGATGAATATAGTGAGGGCTCCTTATCAAGTTCTCTTATAATCCCTACTACAAGATAGTCAGTTAAGAGCTTTGCTGAAGTAAGCAAACTACGAGTGCCATTCCAGTGAGTGGTTGCTACAACATAAAGCCCAAGTACTTCCATGTATTCTTGGGTCGAAGGATGGTGCCTGTTGTGGCAACCACTAGACACAATGTCCAATAGCTACATAAGTGAGTAAAGCTCTCAGTAGGCAATCAAGTGGGGAAATCACAAGAGAACTTGACAAGGAGCCTCTGCTAAATTAGAGTCCTATTTATACTGTTACATGTTGGTCCATGCTACTACCTCATGTCCACCTTACGTCTTACTCAAGGCTACCATGTGTATACTATGTGCCCTGACATCATCTTCCAGATTCTTCTATCATGTTCTAGGCCTATGATGTCACATCATGTGACCTGACATGTGACTGCAATATCACATGCCTCTTCATCGTCAATAAAAGAAAAAGAAATTCAAAAGAAAAGAAATATAAAATCAAGAAAAATAGATAAAAGAAAAAGAAAAAGAATAGTATTCAGAGCGTTCCATAACAGTGCCTCCTATAGGTATAAGGTCAAGAGGAGGGGGATTAAAGTTGCCATGAGATCTGTTAAAATGAAAAATATCAGTCTTGGAATGTTCTACTATAAGACCAAATTTTTCAAGTAATTTTGTCATGATATTGTAACTACAGAAAAGGCAGCAGTTAGAGGTGTAGAATGATTTACTCTGGGAAATGAAGAGTCCATCATCAACAAAAGAAATGATAAAGACGGGAATATTTAGATTTTTTAAGCATTTTTCAAGAATATAGAGAAATAAAGAGAGGTAGAGAGCAGATAATATAGAAGAGAGTGTAGAACCTTGGCCCACTCCAACATTAATGTTAAATATAGGAGAAGTGAAATTGTTCCAGAAATAGTTCGTCTTTCTATCTACAAGATAATTGGCAAAGAAGGAAACAATATAGTTGTTAAACCCTGCTTTCTTCAGGATGAGAGAGAGAAGTCAATGATTCAGTGATGGGAAGGACTGGGCAATATCAAATGCAAGTGTGCTTGTCGAAAGGTTTTTAACCCAACCAGAATGAATGATATGTATAAGAGCAACACCTGCATCAGTTATAGATTTGAATTTTAGACCTCCTAGTTGACTTGGGTGAATGAAATTGTTTGCAGTGGTTAGGAATTGAAGTCTCTCACTGATAACTTTCTCGATTAGTTTGCCCATTGTGTTGAGTAGGATAATTGGCCTAAATAACTTAGAAGAGTCATACGAAGCCTTGTTAGGCTTGGGTATAATAACCATTGTAGACTTTTTGAAATGAGAAGGCCAGAATCCTAACTTGATACATATGTTAGCGATGCTGATGATGATGCCTAAGCAATTGTCATCTTTGAGGATAATTTTAAGATTGCTTCACAATAACTTATCTGGTCCTGGTGTGGAAAAGTTATTGCAGTTAGTAATGGTACTCTTGAACTCTTCTTTAGAAAATGGGGCCTATGAGGAAGGAGGCTTGTCAGCAACCTCATCAAGGATATTAATGTCTACTTGACAATGGAGAGCAATGTTGAAGGTCGAATGAAGTGCATTCCATAAGTCGTTGATGGTTAGGCATGGTTGATTGTTATATTTGATGGCCTCAACAGCTGGTAACTTGTATTTGTTAACCCAGCTCATGAGTTCCCAAGGTCCTCATTTTTTGTAGGCAATTTCTTGGATTTTGAAATCAAAGAAGGATTACTTGGAGAATTTGACTGTTTTCTTAAAGATCTTCCAGTTTTTGATAGTTCTTGTCAACCTATAATTCCTAAGAGATCAATTACAATTCTTGTTCCACCAGCTCTTTGAGTGTCTAGTGATGTTGACTCGTTTAGAATTCTTCCTCCATGCACTTTTGGTGTTTGAAGCAAGTGTATTGACAACATTTTCAAGCTTATTAATGTTGAATAGGTCAGAGACATCAAGGTTCTTGATGATGAATGAGACTTCTTTGATGAACATTGCTTCTTCTTCACTGTTCTTCATAATAGAAAACTTAGATGAATTAATGTTTTCTTCCACAATGGAAATGGAGACTGTTAGAAGGGTGTGGTCAGAGGTGAGTTGCCAATCAGGGTGGATTGAGTGATTGTTAAGTTCAGATGAACCACTTCGAAGGAACATAAGGTCAATGACAAAGTTTGCTTTACCAACAGTGTCTGAGTATCTAGTGGAAACTTGGTTAGTTAGGACTGACAAGTCCAAGTTAAAAGAGTCTGCTATAATAATGAGATTGTCACTAATAGAAGAATGGTGAGGAAAAGATAGGTCCCAAATACTATCTCAAATATTAAAGTCACCAGTCATAATAAGGAGATTTGGAATGTTTGTCTCAGAACTTTTGAGATACTTTAAGGCAAAGTGGGCAGAATCAGAATAGACATTCATGATCCATGAAACAACATTGTTGTTAGAAAAATAAACTAGAAGAATGTCTCTATGATTAATGATATCTTTGTAAAGTGAGAAACGAAGAGATGAGAGTCTGATGTTAACATATATAATGACTCTAGGGGAATCATTTGCCAAGTTGGATTCTCTAGCAAAGGTGAGCCAGTTTGGGTGATTAGAAATGCCTACCAAAGAAATGCCTTCACAGTTCTCCAAGCTGGGAATAGATCTAATGGTTGTCCAAGACGGTTCTTGAATGAAGATAATGTCGAAGTCATAGTTGATTTCAAGGATCAAATTGATAATGAACTTATTCTTCTGGACTTTTTGTGGAAAAAGCTTCAGGTCTTTCAAAATCATATTACACTAGTGTTTGCAGTTGAATGAATTGAGTTTCTCCTAGTTTCCCAGAGCTTAGCATATTTCTTGGTATGCTACTCTTTGTTGAATTGATGTCTCCAGAAAGAACATTTATTTGAGTTGGCCTGATAATCACCTTTGCAATTGATATATCTGAATGTGTGAGGGCAGGATTCACCCTTCTTGGTCTCTAATCTAGAGGGGTTAATTTCATTGTTAGCCTTGTAATACCAGATAAAATAACGATGATGGGTAGTAAGGTGAGAACCATTGCACTTCACATATTTGGCCCCCTGAGTGTGGCATATGCCAGCTATATGGCCCTATTTCCAACAGTTCTTGCATTGAGGAACTCCTGGATTCATGTTAGCTCTGCAGACAGTAGTGATATAGCTTTCTATGTTAAAGCATCTGTTGATGATTTTTTTGCTATTAGATCTGTTTTGAGTATCCCATATGTCTATCCAAATTGTTGCCATATCCAACTTGGGTGAGGACAATGTCATTAAAGATGTAATTCTTCTTGAGGATTATCTCAATGTCCTCAAGTAAGATATGCCTGTTGGATTGTTCCTTCAAGTAGGGGATTCCAACAATTTTGAGGTAGGATTTTGACTGGGGTAGTCAAGGAGAAGCTATTTGATCATCATTATCTTGAAGAGAACTCTTGACAATTTTCTTGACTTCCTGTAAATCAGAGAGTGAGTGTTGTGACAACCACTAGATACAAGGTTTAATGATAATACAAATGGTAAAGCTCTTAGTTAAGCAATCAAGTGGAGAAAAGCACAAGAGAACTCAACAAGGAGTCTCTGCTTAATTAGAGTCCTATTTATACAATACATGCTTGGTCCGTGCTACTAATAATTAAGCCTGCCCTATTATCCATGCTTTATCCTCATGTCTGCCTCAAGGTTGCTATGTTGTATACATGTGCCCTGACATCATCTTCTAGATCCTTCCACCACCTTCTATGCCTATGACATCACATCATGTGACATGTCATGTGACTGCAGTGTCACGTGTCTCTTTATCATCCCAAAGAAAAGAAAAACAAAACAAAACAAAATTCCTATAAAGTCAGAAAAATAAAAGAAAAAGAAAATAAAAATTGTTTATGTCCAAAGCGTCCTATAACAGTGAGTTGACATTGTTAGTAGAAATAATGATGTCTTTATTATCAATGCAAATGAAGTTAGCTATAATACTTGACTTGATAGATTTGAGTGCTTGGTTTATGCTACTTATGTGAGAGCTTGTGTCCTTAATATACTTACTGGCCACCTTCTTGCTCATGGTGTTATGGGACACTTTGGACATTAAACAATTTTTATTTTCTTTTCTTGTATTTTTCAATTTTACTTTTCTTTTTCTTTTGCTTTTTCTTTTTCTTAAAGAACGATGAAGAGGCATATGACAATGAAGTCACATGACAGGTCACATAATGTGACGTCACAAGCCTAGAACATGATAGAAGGGTCTGGAAGATGACGACAGGGCATATAGAGTACACATGGTAGCCTTGAGTAGGATATGAGGCAAACATGAGGTTAAAGCATGGACTATAGGGCAGGTTTAAGTATTAGTAGCACGGACCATGAACCATTTGTATAAATAGGACCTTAATTAAGAAGAGGCTCCTTGTCAAGTTCTCTTGTAAATATCCCACATTATATCTTTACTTTGAGGTTTACTCGTTAGTAAGATCATTAGATCTTGAGTGTCTAGTGGTTGCCACAACACATGGGCATAATAATTTGTTTGCAGGAAGGGCCCTTAGTGGTCATATTAATTTGAGGCTTGGGTTTGCTCTCACTTCCATTGATGATCTTCTGGACTTGGTTAATTTTTTAATTTTGAAGATTTAGAAACATTTCTTTGATCTTGAGAGTGTTCATCGTGGCATTGGAACTCTGAGGTTTGGAAGAAGCTTGAGTGTATGACTTCTTCTGGAGGGTATCATTCTTCTTGAAATACTTAGAAATCTCATTGACTTCTTTGAGCATCTTTGCTGGGATGGGTGGAGGGAGAGGGAAGATGTAAGTGGGTTTAACCATCTCCTTACCTTTGTTATTGACTGGGGCTCAAGGGACCTGGGGGTTGAATTTGGATTTAACTTTGTTTCTGAACGATGTCTTAGAGTTGTCCATGTATAAGCCATCCCAGTGTAAATTGTAAACTGCAGAGAGAAACTCCCATACCACTTTACCAATGCCATCTAAATCCTTGACATCATTAGGGTTAGCATTAACTGACTTATCTTTAATATAATTTCCCATTCTACAAAGGGATTCTTTGATGTTCTTGACATCAGATACCAAGTGTTCTATAGATACATGCAAGGAAACTGCATAGAACTCACTGTCCCATGACTCAGGGTCAATAGCTTGATTAACATCATAGTTCAACTAGATGTTGAACATGTTGTTGAACATGTTACTATCAGATAGTAAGTTTGAGGCTGGGTCCTCAACAGATACATACTGATAACACACGTTGTCTGTGTTGTCAGCTACTTTGCTGACTTGACCTTTCTTCCTCTCCTCGGTCGTATACTCATCTTGACTGTTGCCAATGGAAGAAACAGGTTCATCCTCATCCATCCTGTCACTATCCCTCTTGACACAAATGTTATATTCTTTGTCACTTTTGCTTGAAGAAATTAATAGAGACCTAGACTTGTGCACACTCAGTACCAAAGAATGATCTCTTACCTCGTCGCCTGTAAAGAGGTCATTAACAAAGTCAATAGCCATATCAATGTCTTGAATCGGAGCCATATTGTAAGTAGAAGAGCATAAAGTTGTAGCAGAAAGTGTTATATTCCCAAGTTCTCTAATAGGCACTACCATGCAAGATAGTGGTAAGAGAAAAAGAAGGAATGGTTATAAAGCCCACTATTATGCTGTGTTTTCCATTAAATAAAAATAACTTAGCTATCTCTGCTTGATGACCAATATCAGGCCTTAAAGCTATTTTCTCTTTTGCTACCAATCTCTCTATCCATACCTATATTGTTGTTATCTGCATTGCTGTTATCTGCCTATCTTGCTGTCTCAATTGAAAAAGTACTTGTTCAATTTGATTATATTGATTCATATTGTAAAGAAGAGGAAATCAATTAGTGATGGTGTTACTAACAGTGGTGATAGTAGTGTAGAGAGTAAAAATATGTATAATAATAATAGAGAGAAGCTGGTACTAGTCTTACTCTTAGAATTGTACTCTAAACTCAACTAAATCTCTATAAGTATTAGTTGGTCTTCTTCTTGTCCCATCTCACACTGTCTACTGATTACTTAAATAACCAAATACTGCTCTAAGAGAAATATATATGATTTGTCCTAAGAAAGATATTTTACTCTAGATAATGTTTTAAAAACTTCTGTTATTCTTCTATGTATACTGGGTATAAGAGAGCCAACAGCATAGAGCTAATACTCAAAGATAAAGAATACATCCACAAAAGTTTGGTATGCCTACAATATACCACTGGGCTTTAGTATACTATATACAACTAAGCTTTCTCTACCTAGCTAATATATTTCTTATACCTAAAGCCTAGAAATCCTTCTTAACTAGGAGTATTGTTTCTGGTTAAAGATAATAAGAGATTAAAGGAAAATATATAGAGAGAACTCTATGTTGAGTAGTCTTAAAAATAAATATTGAATTCTAATGTTACAACTTAAGCCAAAGAGTTAGGCAAAAGAGAAACCTTGTATAGGGTTTATACAAGAGAACTCAATAGAGTATCTAGTATAGAGTATTTACCTTTATATATGCTAGGTTAATGGTTCATGCTCATCTACATCTAAAGGCCATATATTATATACAAGATCAATATAGTATACATGTATTATTTGTTCTAGAACCTTCTATACTCTTCTATATGCTACATGATAAAACATTATGCTAAAATCTAAGTTTCTAATAATAATAAAATAAGAAAGTCTACTATTTTTAATTTTAACAACTCTAGATTGTAGAATTTTTGACAACTTCCCTAATACATCTCTTTCCACTCTTACAATTGTTAAGCCTCAACAATCACATAGCTCATCTAGAGTTTCTGAACTATCTTTGTCATAAAGTAGTCTCTTTTCTCTCCACTCTTATTTTTGTCACTGATGCAAGTGCTACACTTCCTAAAAATATGCAAATTATCTCTACTATATATTCCTGAAGACTAGAACAACAGATTCCATTCTTTAAAGCCTCAGCTGGTTAGACAGCCAATCCCAATACTGAGCTATTTGCTATAAGACTGGATATTATCAAGACTACTAGTATAGACATTAAACACATTATTTTTATCACTAACTTTCTAGGATTTGCTAGAAAAGTAATAAACCTCATTCTTAACAAGGTCATTTCTTAACTGTCTACTCTATACTTAGATTTTTTTTCTATGGTATTAATTATGGAATTGAATTCTGAAACTATTCAAGTAATATTGAGTAGTTCTTATATTAATTAGTTTATAATAATGTAACTAGCACTAGAGTGACTACTAGACTTTATGGATAAAGTCACTACTATTACTTTTACTTCAAAGTATCACAAAATGAACTACTTACTTATTTGTGATATCTGAATCTTGGGTGCACTCTCAGAGGTTTAGGAGTGATTCAGAGATTCAATAATGATGACAATGATAATTAAGATCAATACAGATAATAAAGAATAAAGATTGATGTAAATTGATGTTGTTGAGTCTGAAGTCTAGTCCTCAGATATGTTGTGGCAACCACTAATCACAAAGATTAATGACTATATAGTGAGTAAATCTCTTGAGTAGATATAATGTGAAAAGTTCACAAGAGAACTCAATAAGGAGTCTTTGCTAAATTAAAGTCCTATATATATGTTTTTACATGTGGTCTGTGCTAACAATAATTAACCCTGCCCTTATGTCCATGTTGCATTCTTATATCTGTCTCATTTCCTACTCAAGGCCACTATGTTGTCTCTATGTGCCCTGACATCATCTTTCAGACCCTTCCATCATGTTTTAGGTCTATGACATCACATCATGTGACCTGTCATGTGACTGTGGTATCATATGCCTCTTCATTATTCAAAATAAAAAAGAAAAGAAAAAGAAAATCCATATAAAATTAGAGAAAAATAAAATAAAATAAAATAAAAATTGTTAATGTCCAAAGCATCCCATAACAAGACATAGAAGTATATATACAAAAGAGTGATGGTCTGTGCGCAAGCTATTGCCATCACATAATTAAAACTTGTACTTGATAGAAGCTGTCATCTATCATAGCAGCTGTCAGGCTAATTTTAGAAGATAACTAATTATGTCACTACATTGATATGCTTGTATCTCTACCAATACTTATCACTTTGAGATGCATCCATCATATATTGTTCAAAACTAATTGATGAGCACTTTCTAACACAAGTTTGATTGTGTAAATCTGTCT
>Ga0157364_1004684_pt1 | contig 13721 bp, 9 predicted proteins | sample AttsexASBM2_FD_111476 | JGI IMG/M metagenome (GOLD analysis project Ga0157364, IMG submission 111476) | Fungus gardens microbial communities from leaf cutter ant in Ribeirão Preto, State of São Paulo, Brazil - Atta sexdens ASBM2 | ecosystem: Host-associated > Fungi > Mycelium > Unclassified ... | reverse complement strand
TTTTTTTAGCATATTTATGTAATTTATTATAAAGTATTACATATTTATTATATGTAATATTTTATAATTCTTTTATGATTCTTCAGATCACAAAAGAATTATAAAGATTATAAAAATTAATAATGAACAAGAATATCTTATATGAATCAAATTAATAATTTCGTGTTTCTATAAAATATCTCTTACTAAATTTTATAAATATATTTTTTTAATTATATTATATTAAATTTATATTTATTTTAATATTCTCAAAATATTTATATAGAATGAGGATAGATTTAAAATGTACATTCTTGAAGCATATTGCTCCTTTGCTTTAAGGGAAAAAATTTATAAAAAAGTTGTTTCTTCTTTTTTTTTTTTGAATTTTTTATTCATCGCTTTACTCATGCGACATTGGTGTCACTCGATAATTCGTTTCGTCCTTGTACAGTTCAGGGGATAGCAGGGTGAGGGTGGGTATCGTCAAAAGGAAACGTAAATCGTGATAGGATAACACGATGCTAATTAAGAAACATAGCTACGAGCATGTTCTCGATCGCTCTCATTCAGCATCTGCCTCACGTTTCATATTGCTCCTAGAGAGTTCTGAATATCTTCGTTATTCGCAGACACTTCCCAGTTCTCGTCTCATCCGGCAGCAGCAGTCGAAGACGAATGATTTTCGTCCTCGTTCCGGGACCGATCGCGCCACCGCGTGCGCGCCATTAGCATAATCGCGCATCTTTGTAAAGTTCGCGAAAATCTTCCAGGTAACGGTCGACAGCTGTAGATAAATGGTCCTTCTTGAGATCTCTGGGACCATTCGTTCGTTCATTCGAACGGCCTATATACCGGCGAGCGGCGCCATTGTAGCGACGAATGGGCGTCGTAAAGAGTTTAACAACGCAGCGTCGAGAACAGAAAGTTTCCCTTAAGACCTTTACGGAATCGTTAACTGCGCGTATTTTAGAGTGGTTGTAAAGGTGTAGAAAATGACCGACGGAATTGGAATAAATTCCTATTGAGATGGCATCAGAGAGTTGTTAATATCTATTTTATCACACATTCTAAATATAGACGTGTTAAATTTTTAATTAAAGTCTTGATGAATAAATAATTACTGCAATAGATTGCCACAATAAGCATTTTATTTTTTCATTTAAATGATTATACAATTATACATAGTATATAGATATCTATAGATACGTAAAATTTATATGCATTGTAAAAATCTTTTACGCTGACACACACACACACACACACATATATATATATATATATATATATATATATATATATATATAAAATATATAAAATATATGCATAAAATGCGAAATAAGAAATATAATATCTGAAAGATAAAGTACAATAAAAGGAGTTCGAGATTTCTGAGCGTAAAACGCTCGGGAACGATATCATTTCCAATACTTGATGCGGACTATGGTTGAAATCTGTTTACAGTTAGAAAACTTCTCGCATCGCAACGTCACCCGAAAGTGCTGGCGCGTTGATCGGTGAAAGAACACAAGCTTTCCTTGGGGAAACGAATATTTATCCGAATGGATGGACGCGAGCAAGGATCGTAACTACTACGAAGCTGTCCTCCGTAGATAACTCCGAGGCTAGGCACCCACCAGCAGTCGCGGGCACAGACACATTCGTATTACTTAGCTTGGCGATAAACTCACCCCCGAGACCTGTAAACCCCTAACTCCCTCTCGATGGTCCAACCTGCATTTTCGCCAGCATTAAACTGCCTGATTTGTCGACTCGAATACACACTTCCGGAGTTGGCCCCTATTATCCTCTGGGTCCATCGAGACCGGAGGAGTTAGATCTACATACACATAATAATACTCGCGAACTAGTCCTTCAATATAAATAATTTATTCAAAAAAGCCTAACAGACAGATTACTGTTATTTTAAAAACTTATCAATCATAATAATAAAATTATATTTTATTTTTTAGATAATTGAGAGAATAAAATATAAAACTTAATATATCATGATTTATGTGTAAGTCAAAATATTATTAAATTTAGTAATATATAATACTATAGAATATTAATAAAAATATATATAAATGTCGACTCTTTGATGTTACGATCGAATCGGTAATCGACAGATTGACATTGCGCACGTATTTGAAATCCTCCACAAGGTATCCAGCGAACGTACTCGGTTCATTAGTGGTTCTTCGCGAAGCGTCGAATGGTCACTATTGAATGGGCAATGCGTGTTCATTTCGCGACTTAATTGGACCAACCAACGGGGAGATCCGCGAACTCTTGTGCGGTGTTCCCGAGGTCGTTCCAGCGCGTGGTCGTTATTCTCGCGTCGGCCTCTTTCTTTTTTTAATAACGAAACGTATGGCTGTCCATGAAAAAAAATTGTGCGCACTGCTTCTCGGAGTTGGACGCGTTGAAAACGTTTCGAAGCGCCGAGCGTAGAGGTCGATGGTTGCCGGACGTTGTAGCGAATTACGGGCCGACATTTTATCAATTTACGAGAAAAATCCGATTTGCGTCACGCGTGACGTGATGCTGTGCGTTGGTAGAGAGATAAAGAGAGAAAAGGGGAGAGAGAAAGAGAAAAAAAAAAGGGAAAAAGGACTAGAGAAAGAGAGAGTAGACGGTGGAGTACGCGGCTAACGAGTGCTCGATTGTAAATAACTGCTGCAGATTGCCAGCCGGAATGCTGACCGATCGATATTGCGTATCCGATCTTCCGCGAAAATGTATACGTATATTTGAATATGAAATTGCTATACCCGGACATGCCGAATGCGTGTCACTGGCGAATCAATGGGGACTAAGGCCCTCCCCTTTTTACAAAATATTTATAGTAAAACGTAATATATATTTTTATTATTTTTGAAATTGCTTAATCGCAATTTTGATATTACAAAAATATTTTTTAATTTAAGAAATTTCTAGATAAAAAACAGATTCTATTATTATTCTTCTTTTATCTTAATGTAATTCTAAGTAAAACGTTTCGTGAATTATACATTTAAATAATATTTTTTTAATGTAATAATTTACATAATTTAATGTTCCTTTTTATATTGAATCTTTAAAAAAAATTTCGCTCGCGACGAGCCATCGATGCGTGTGACTTTGAATTAATGTGCTTTTAAGTTAAGTCTGCAGAAAATCTTGATCTATTAAATAGAATTACTTTTGACATATATATTTTACATTTATTATTCCGATAAAATGGTAGGAAATAAATTATGTATTATATCGATCGAATTTTTACTTGAGCACTCTTAACGAACTATCGAATAACAAATCATTGCGAGGTTTACTCACTTGTTAATTAATAAACTGTTGTTCAATAGTTTCCTGTTATATGCCATGTTATGTAATATACATGAAGCAACAAGGCATTAAATGGTATTATCCCAAAGTACGATAATTAATTAGCGCGATAAATTGATCTACCGGATATTACCATATAATCTCTTATTTTAATTTAGAATATAACTGAACTTTATTATTTATTGCATTTATACTATTGATACAAATTGTCAATTTTTAACCAGCAGGATTTTGCACGACAAGTACAATGAAATATTTTGTTAAATAATGTTCGTAATATTACTTTATACGCATGCACCGTTTTATACACCGTTATACGCAATTTCGTTTTGAACGGCATGAGCGAGTTTAAAGACTCGCGAGAGAAGTAGATATCGCTGCAATGGACGGACTATGGGAGATGCTGTGTGATGTACGAGACGCCCGTTACGTGGCTGCATATACGCAGGATTCCGGGCGATATACGTCGGTTCATTACAGGAACGGTGCGCGCGACGCTAATGTGACATCAATTATGCGCCAATAACATAACAATACATAACACGTCGCATTGCTTGCATAACAATGCGCCGTGACCTCCCCCCCCCCCCGCGCCACCCCTGGCCCCGTACCGGTTGCCCTACGATTGGTACCCGCATATCCTTCTATTGTGCATCGTGTACGGCCGATTGCCGCGCGTAATACGCCGTGTAATTCTGTCGTCGTGATATTACATTAACGTTGGGTCGTGCGGCGGCGGTGGCGAGTTTTCGACTACTCCGTTCCCGCGTGTTGGATTATACAACGCGTCCCGATCGTGCAAGGTCATGCATTATTTCACGTTAAATACGCCGCTTTTGCATGACCATACGAAATGGGCAATTCATCGTTGCATTCGAGAGGAGATGGAGAGAGGAAAGTGGAGTGCACGAGTCATTACAAAGTAATGTTGTAAATCTTTGTGCGCCACCGGAATAAATCGACGAGTAGATAGATAAATAAAGGCATTTATTTATATTGGCATTATTCGTACGTAAATCGAAAATGAAATTCACCACGTTATCACTTGATTATCACGGTTTTTCGAAAATAATTATTTTCGAGGTGACTTTTGAGAAACGAGAAAAAAAGCGACCTCCAAGTCTGATTGAAAGCCATCATCGAAATGCAATTTTCGATCGCATGGTGTTCGCACGGCGACAAGTGCACCCGAGATAGCGATCAATAGGAAATTGTTTTTCCGTGTTTGCTATCGTCCGATCAGTGCGCGGGTGATTAAATTAAAATGGTTAATCCGATAGCGACAATAAAGTGGTTGGGTATCGAGATATAACATGCACGATCGCGCGATTGTACGTCATTAATACCATATTTGTTACCGTCGTGTCGTAGCGACTATCGTGTTCACCGAAGAAGATATTGTAATTATTTAGCTATCTCGAACTTCATAAAATTGTTAATGAAAAAAAGATAATGTATCATATTTCGCGAAGAGATTTATTATTCTCTAAAATTGCCATTACGCCAGTCTACTTCTTATAGTTATTAAATATTAAAATTTTATTAATTTTATTAATTTTAATATATATATATATATATATATATATATATATATATAAAATATTAGAAAAAAAAGAATATCTTAAAATATTCTTTTGTATGAATTAGAAACATCTGGCTAATGATTTTTTTTTTATTTTTCAGCTTTGTGGAGATTTCGTTGGATGCAGATAAGGTAAGAAGAAAACTCTCTTGTCTTAATTGCTTCTATAATGATTCGTTGCTCTCCGCTGAATCGAGTTGTGGATCGTTAACTTAATTTCTCATGAATACGATACGTTTGTGATCTGATAATCTGCTCGCAGTTGGTATGTGCACGCGGGACCATTCATTATGTAGGACCTGTCAAATGGCCCCAACCGCGAAGCTGCTAAAAGGACCCCCGATATGAGGCGCAGGACGTACTCGTTCCTGTCGAGTTTGCGTTACGCTCGCGTTTGCGGTAGTTCGGCGTTGCGGTCGCGATTCGATGCCCATTCAGCCGTCCCGTTTCGGTTTGCTTTGGAAATGACCCAAGCACTCTGAACGAAATCCCTCGAACCGGAAAGGCAAACCGTCTCCCATCGCGTCGCGCCGCGGTGCGTAACATGTCTTTTGGTGCCGTTCTGATTACAGGATGAAACTGAAACCGACCATTCTCGCGCAAAGTTGTTTTCGCGAGATCGTGACGAATATTTTTATCGCCGTCGCGCACAAACGGATATTCGTGTCGCGTTAAACGTAGCTCGTAGACGAAAACATCTCGACGATTGACGGGAAATGAATTTGGCATGGTAGCTCTCCGAGTTATTTGTTCATGACTGTGTATACGATCGAATCACTTATATAAGTAAAGTTTATAGTCGCCAAAAGTGGAATCGAATTATTAGAAACTGGAATATAAATATTGATACAATGTATAAATGATTTATTATATATAGTCTATATTTTTATAAATTTTTAAATATTAACTTCGTTATGCGTTGAAAATTGCATGATACATTTTAATCAATACCAAAACTTTTTTTTGTTTCTGAAATTCATCTATAAATAGTTATTTCTCTAAAAATATTTTAATAGAATAATTTTTAAAGCAATTTCTTTAACAATTACACAGCATCTAATAAATATTTATATATATATATATATATATATATATATATCATTTAAAAAAAAACAAAAGATTAATATTAAAAAAATAACATCGAGATTTATTAAAACTTGTTGAATTAAATAAATTGTTTTTATTAAACCATATATTCAATTTAACAATTTATTTTATTTTTTTATAATACGCAAAAGATGAGCGTAAATAAAAGAAGATATGTACACTCAATTTAGAGTCCGTTGTTTTTACACAGACAAAGGTGTACAGAAGTCAAGCGCATATATCGTAGATTCGGTGTAGCGTTTAGCGCATGTTCACACGGATGAGTGAACAGGAAAGCCTTTATGGCAAACGAAGAATCGGAGTAGATGGCGGGGAAAGAGCGAACAGGTAGAGATGGCATAGGAAACGACGGAAGTGGCCACGCAAAGAGGAAAGGGATGGGCGCGGGGTTGTATAGAGTGAGGGTTGTTATTGCAGATTGCATGGGGCGAGGATTGCCGAGTGCAATACTCGGGCGATGGAACTGAACGAGAACCACCACCGTGCAGACCCGCACTGCTCTTTCGGTCGCTGATGCAGGTCTCTCAGTAACGAAAATCTATACGGTTTCATTTGTCTGCTAGGCACGACTTTATTTTGCGAATCGCTGAGGAGTTCGGCGACCGGGCTCGATACACTGTGGGCGAAATCGGTAATCCGAACGGACAAAAGCCCGAAAATAAAATTTCATGCCGCGATGAAAAATTCTCGGGCTAACCTTGCTGGCGCCCGCGCGTGGCCGCGCCGAATATCTAGAATTTTATGATGCGACTCCCAATCAATAGAATAAAATGGCGTGTATAAATTCTCATTGGTGGAAACTGCATTTCCTCTGTATGTGCGCATAACGCAGTGCATGTAGTTCTCCGAATATTTTTATTACAACAAATTGCCATGTGACGTAGCGTATGTTTCGACAACTGTTACAAACATGATGACACTCGTGTTAGATGCATGTCCAAATAAAAAGGAGGATTTATATGGAAAAATACGGTTTGCCAAAAAAAAAAAAAAATAGTATATTGCGTTAAAGCTTTCTGTGTAGCGTTAAAAATATTTTTCTCTTTCTCTCTTTTTTTTTTTAAATTGAATATTCCATAGTGTTCGTATAGTCAATACCTTTTGCCGTTTTACAAACATATGGTACTAGGGCGAATTATTGAATAACTATCTCTCGATGATTTTTAATACTCGATAGTCCTTTCTTTGGCGAATGCGTGATCGGGTTAAACGCGCAATCGTGCTACAATCGAATCGTTAGCCTGGCCGTTAATGAACACCAACTGACGTCGCTCGTATTTTATTTAATAGCCGAAATGGCAGACGCTGCAGGCAGTCGAACTGCGTTTTGTAACAAACAACAATGGGCGAGGCACGGTTCGGAACGACGCATCGAACGATAGGTGCGTAATGTGGGCGCGGATTATTGCATTCTGTATGTGCTGCAGTTGCTGTCGCGGTACAATATAAAACGTCTCTGTAATTAATTAAATAATTAATGGATTACACTGTCCACGGTGACAGCTACGAACATTGCGATTCTAAATTGGAACACGGATGCGGTTTACTCTTCCAAGGAAATTATCCGGTCGCTTCGAAAGTGCATATATATATATATGAACTGGTGAGACACAATGCGGGGAATTCCGTTCTATTCACCGTATGATATTTCATACAAGAATGGCAACCAAATAAGAAGATATTGCATCGAACAATGCTGTTTAACGGTAATTTCTAATTCGGTCCCATGGGAGAAAGAGCAGATATCCTGGCAAAGAGGCGAAGGGCGGCGTATCGAAGAATCGCGTGGTTCGATAAATTTCGATTCACGTGCCGATACCACAGTTTCTAAGTGTACGGAGCGCACGTGCCGGTACACATATCGCGTGCTCGCATACGTAACGTCGTGTGTGCACGTAACGGACGCGCCACACCGCGGCGAGCGTAATCGCGTACATACGCACACGTTAGTTCCCTTTACTGCACTCTATTCGGTTCTATTCGGTGTTTACGGCTGAAAGCATTAACGGAGAAAGAGCGAGGCTGTGTGGGTGATGGCAGAGAGATAGAGAGAGGGAGGTAGAGGCAGGGAGAATCGCATTATTGCAACTCGCTCGACCGAACCTCGCCACTACCCCAGCTGCCGCTGCTGTACCAGGGTGTAACAGACCTCCCCCCCTCGAACCTGGTTCCAGCTCCGAACCAATAAGGTCATTTTTCTCCTGTATAATCCAGCCAACCGGCAAACCGAGTATCCCGTTTGCGTCGAGTTAACGCAGAGTTAATAGCCGGCCCATAATGTATCGAAGCACCAGGAATATTAAGGGATTATGGCGGCGCACGGCCGCTCCTCCGCCAAGTCAGCGAAGCAAGGCCGATCGTACTTTTCGGGCCGCGTTTTTCCGTCCTACTTTTTCCGGCTTTATGTAGCCAACTTGAAAGTTTAAGAGAAAAACGATAACGTGAAAGCCAGGTGGACGGTCTTAACTACCGATCGTAGTGTGTACGGGTCTGATACGATAATAGCAGTTTCTTCAGGCAAGACATGCAGGCGATGCATTTTTAACATATTACGTTTGGGGTCTTAAAGATAATTATATTGGTTGCATAATTTCTAACAGTATCTTCTTGAGCAAAATTGTAATAGGAATCTCAATAATTTCATAAATAATAAAGGACAATGACAAATTTTAAAGTGATAAATTTTAAATAATTTATATTCTACTTTATTTTTAAAAATATAAAAAAATGATAGGTATTAACTTTCAGTCTGCAATAATATTTTTATTCGTCTACAATCTGTATTTTTACTATTTTAGACTTTCAAAACATGCAGAAAAATTCAAGATTATTTTTTAACATTATATTACTTCTATTATATTACTAAATAAATTTTTAATAAGATATTTTAAAAAGGAAAACCAGACTCTTTTTTATTTTAGAGAAATTTGAGAGAATAAAATTTCGCTTGTACAAAAAAGAACCCAGATTACCAACGGAGAGTTGAAGAAAGCTTTTTAGCTTCTCTATAATTTTTCTCATTTTTCAATTATTTTATAGTAATAGTTTTAGAAACTACATTTTTTCTTTAAAGAATGAATAAAGAAATGAAATTTTCTCTCTGCCCTATTTCATCAACCAGCATCACGCGTATCGCATACTGTGCTTTATTACAAGCAGAATATAATTTATAGAGAAAAAAATATCGTAATAATATTATATGTAAAAGTCGTCGGCGACATTTTAGAGCACAGAGTACGACGGTGAGAGGCGGTCTAATCCAGAAGAGAGAAGTGGCTCGCCGGTACTTGCGGTCGGGTAATGTTGTTTTAAGCGCGGCACTTACCACAACGACAAATAATCATTAGGCAGAATTCAGCGGCTCGCTGGGAGGTTTGGAGAGCGGTGTGGGAAAGGTGGAAGTTGGCGGCCAGTAAATATCCTTCCGTACTGTTTTCGTCGTCGTTCGGAGGCCATCCGCACGCGGATAGCCTATCCACGTCCCTAAGCCAGATTATCCCCCCGAGAGATCACCGAAATATATTTTCATCTGTGCATTTCGGTTCCGCTCTCGAATATATCGGTCAGCCGAGCTTGCATCGTCGAATATGTATCGCGAATATACCGGAGTCGCGTAGAAACGTCTCGTGAATACTGTATTAAACGCAACGGAAATGGAAGGGCGATATTCAAGAAGTTATTTCAAAATTCTACATGAGATACTTACTCGAATCGTTTATCTTGGAAGTGATATAAGTCAAATTTTGAAAACGATGCGTCTGAGTAAGATGTCGATATTGGCGATGCACCAATTCTAGATGACTTTCTAAAATTCATTGTGTACTATTTTTAAACAGTCTCCTCACATGCCAAGAGTTTTATCAAAAAGATATCAATTTTTCAAACACGGTTCTCTCTTCATTTTTATCTACAATCGAATTTACATCCATCACTATCAATATTAGTTTCAATCTTAGTTTAATTTACTTTTTATCTTTTTAATTTTAACAAAAATTAAGTTAAACCGAAATTGAAGTTTATTTATATGATAAAAAAATTTTTGGTTGAAAATGGACGAATCAAAATTTTCTTAAATTTATTAGAATTCTAGTTGAGATAATCGGAATTCTGATTGATACAATATTTCTGATAAAATTTACTAGAATTCTAATAAATTTAATTAGAAAATTTTGATTCGCTCACTAAATTTAACTCACTCTTTTCACTAGATTTATTATTTAATTTAACCAGACTATCTTTCTCATTGCATTGGTAAAAATGAAAGTAGCCATCTATTTATTGATTTGTATAATATGCGATATATAGGATTGTCACAATTGGAAATCAGGGAATTTTGCAAAATTTTCTAGAAAATAAAAATTCTAGAAAATAAAAATTCTTTAAAGAGGTTTAATGTGCGTCACATCACATCCACGCAGGTTTGGAATGTTGCCAATTTAACAATTAAATGCAAGCAATGTCAGCATCCAGCAATATTAATAGTAGGTTTACATTGCTATGTTAAATTGCTCTCTCATAAAATATTTGACGCGCGGTTTCCATTAGGACGAAAATACAAAAAAATTTCAAAATTATTGAAAGCATCAGAGAAAATCATGAAATTTTGTTCAGAAATCCGGGAAATGTTATGGAATTTTCGAATGAGGAATTTATGACAATCCTGACATAGAACGCATACAAATTTAATTAAACATGAACTTTGGACGTAAAAATTGGGATAGAGAAATTTTAGTTGTCAATCACTGTATTCGAACAATCCGATTTGATGAGAACGAAACACTGCGGTTTTTTTTTTACAACGATACTCAGAATAAATAATTACGTTTAATCTTTCGGAAGCAACGTTTCCCCGTTTATAATTCACCGACTACACGCCCGGAGAATCGCGTCAGCGATTTAGTATCATACGTGTTAACGCTGGGCACTCGCTGCCGACACCGTCCGCTGTCGCATCGAGAGCAAGAGACGGGAGACAGAGAGAGAGGGAGAGAGAGAGAGAGAGAGAGAGAGAGAGAGAGAGAAAAAGAGAGAAAGCGAGTTGATGCACGAGGGGCGCGAGTTTTATAAACTGGAATGAATGCGCGGGCTCGAATGCAAACTGCGGGCTCGGGCGAGGTCGCGGGGTCAAGGGTTGGAGGTTTATCTTCCCGCAGTTGCGAAGCGATACGCTCGCCATTGAAGTTGCAGCGGCATGCGGGCTGGTGGATGGGGTGTGTGGTGCAGGGTGCAGGGCACTCCCAGGATGTTACAAGTCGGGATTCGGAGCAGATTGCGTCACTCACCACGCGATACAGACTACCCCGCGCTATTGCAATAGTTGGCTTCCGTATGGCACGATTCTACGGATCGTGCAAATTTCGTGCGTTTCCCTCGCTTTAAAACGGATTATTGATAAAATGGCACGTTTCTTCGTGGTCGGGTAGTCTTAGAACGATGCCCGAGTTGAATGATAATTTTGCCAGAGGATGCGTATTCCGTTGAACTCTCATCCGGAGAGCATAATTGGAACGAGTGTGCTGCGTTATAACTAGAAGCACCCTTCCCCTCTCGTTCATTAATTGGTATTCAGGCAATAATCGTATCGATACGCTTAAATGAACAGAACACGAACTTCGGTAATGCGAAATCGGTGTAGAAATGAAAAACTCCGCGTAATTAGAATCGCGCACCCATTCCTTGCGTACGAGGCAAGGGAAATTGGTGTTTCTTTCTACTATTATCCGCGCTATCTGGAATTAATATTCGCTACGGGGCGCAATTTACAATTTGCATATTACATCGAATATTATGTGACCACTGCGACTTTTCAAGGCGCGGCGAGCGCGCGTGTGCTCGCAATTATCGAAATAATATGCGGTTCAACAATTTCGTGATCTATACAACGCGCGATATCGCGTTACGCCCTACTCCCAATATAATTACATTGAATTTAATTAAATATACACAGCGCGTGTTTCTTCGTTTATAGGATAGTGTGCATGCACGTTGCGCGGTAATAATGGCGTAAACGAATAGAGCTCATATTAAAATTTATTTGCGTAAAAACATTTTCAAATCATGTATCACAAGAATCACTATTATTATATAGTGTAGGCTACTCAAATATTTATACATTATTTGCGCAACAAACTAATACCGTTCATTCATTTTATTTATCCGAAATTTATTATATCAATCATATTTGATTTGATATTTCATAACTTTACGCAATAAGTCTCCCCTATTATTTCTTACTTCGACACGTGTTCTTTTTCAATTGTCACCTTTCTGATTGATGTACATATTCTTATAACTCGAGCACATCGATATTTATTTCTGTTATCAAACGTTTTGCCCTAACTCTGTTTTATGAGAACTTTACTCAAAGATGCTTTACTTACAATAGTCTTTGTTTACATCAATTACATGCTATATTATAAAATATTATACCATATTTTTTGTCTGAAAGAATATTTCTTAATTTAAATGATCTATATCAATTTATTGATTAATTAAAATTTATATTAAAATAAATAATGGAAAATTCGATTGTTTAGAACTATTGATTGTATTTTACTATATTCTTACTGCTAAACGGAACATTTCTATCGGTTTGCCGATTATCGATGTGCTTTATATTAACACTTCGTAAAGCACGCGTGAAATCGTGCACGGGGCTTAAGAGACGCAACGATCGCCGCTAAACTTCGTAAGGAAATTAAACCGATAGCCTGACGCGGACGCCGGGGCTCATTTGCATCAATTACTGACCCCCGAAGTTTCTTCTACGGCGAATTAGCCGCCGGGGAGCGCGTCGAATGCGAGATAAAAGGAAGAAGAGGTGGCGGCGGGACCTATTAAAATAAAGGAGAAAAACAAGTTTCGAGATAGTTGCGTTACGAGCGACGGGGGACGCATAACGATCCGTGCTCGGCGGTCGGCTGAGTTACGTCGCCCGCCGGGAAGTTATGCTCTCTGCTTATCTTCCGAATTCCGCGCTTGTCCTGCAGGACGTATCCCTTGGTGCTTCCAGCTCGGCGGACTTGGCGAAGCGTCGGTTGTGATAACCCTCGATAGAGAGTATCGTGAATCACGACCACGAATGGTGGAATTTCTTGCTTTTTTTTCTTTTTTTTTTGTTTGAGGAAAAAAAATAATTGCTATGTTGTATAGCGGGACATTCGCAGATTTTTATTAAGCGCAATTACAAGGCATAAGTAATTTTATAAAATTTATTCTGTTACGTATTAATGTTTGTTAATTAGGTAATTGGTAACTCAAGTATATACGCCGTACTTATCAAAAATTTAATTTCTTAAGTATTACTTACTATATTAAAATAAATGAACTATATCAGTACCAACTTTATACTGTCTATTACTGTGAAAAAAATATTAGAAATCTGAAATATATTTTTCATACTAAAAAATAAATTTTTTTGAAATTCTTGCATTTTTGCTCCCATTTGGGATGACTATTCATAGGGGGAGGGGGAGATATGTAAGGCTCATGAAAAATTTACAAATAATGCATATAAAAGACGTAAAATGACACAATAATTTAGAAAATGTGTTTATAAAATTTTATTAAGGAATAAGAATGGTAAATATGTACAGGAAATAATAAATAATAATAATTATAATCTTCCTACGTATGCAGAGTGCGTCACCAAAATCTGGACAAGTTTCAATTTAAATTTTCCGCTATATTGTGCATCCGCCAGAGTTGTTGTTGGCATCTGAGAAAG
>Ga0157364_1004683_pt1 | contig 13722 bp, 7 predicted proteins | sample AttsexASBM2_FD_111476 | JGI IMG/M metagenome (GOLD analysis project Ga0157364, IMG submission 111476) | Fungus gardens microbial communities from leaf cutter ant in Ribeirão Preto, State of São Paulo, Brazil - Atta sexdens ASBM2 | ecosystem: Host-associated > Fungi > Mycelium > Unclassified ... | reverse complement strand
TATCAAAAAAAAATAAAAAAAAATATGAGTGTCTATATATATATATATATATATATATATATATATATATATATATATATATATATATATATATTACCGATGTATCACCTAGTAACATTTATATAGTAATTAAATAAAAATTGATTTACTACTTCTGTTTCAGTCAATTGTAATTTAATTAAAGAGTAATTGAATATTCTCTTAATCCAGATCTTTTCAACGGTGAATTTGAGGCAGAAAAACAGGATCAAAATAGTTGAAAGACTCACCATGTGAAGCACGAATGAGGATTCTAGGTCATCCTATGTAACATCCTTCTATTTCTCCACGAGAAAGTTTCAATTAGCAAATATTATTTGCGGGAGAAATTCCCAATTCTCTTTATCGAGTTCAAATATCGAGGTTCCCTTGTGTGTCGATAAAGCAGGGTTGAAAAGTGGGGATGCACAGAAACTAATTTCTACAAAGGGGATGGTAGGGAAAGAGAATGGATCGTGGTAGGAATCGTATATGGCAGGAGCTGTATTTTTATCCTGCAGAAAAGAAGAACGTATTTCACATCTCATTTATCTCTATTCTCTTGCCTAAAACTAGCTTCCTTCTCATCATCATCCTCCGAATCTCCTGATCTGAATTTAGCATTACATTTGTACAATCAGTTTATTATAGACATTACCGTTGCATAAAAATCTAGAGGTGAAAGCCTTTTACGAGGCTGAAAACATTCTCTGCCCTATCGTTCGTTTTTTTTTTTTGGTGGAATCGCGTTTCACAACGCGTGTAATATGAGCATTACGCGGCATATTGAAGTTTCTGCCCCTTTCCCGAATCGTTTGCGCAGCTATGGACCCACCCGCGCGAGCTCGAGTATCGAAATTCCAGCCACGCGCCCCACCCCAAAAAAGGAATTCCCTCGTCGCGGCGCCGGGCATCCGCGGAGCGTGCATCGGGCGTAGAATTCAGGAGGGTCGAAAGACGTCTATCTCGTCTCTCCTCCGTTGGCGTGGGTCAGTAGACGAGATATTCCGATGAGAAGGGAGCGAGAGCGGGAGCGAGGAGAAGGGGTAGAAAGGCCAGTGGGATATTCGATACCGAGGGCATGGATCGCGCGCGCGGCGCGGCTTGTCTTGTGCGGAGTGCCGAGTGACGCTGGTGCCACCCTAACGTGGCACGTGGGGCGCTACCAGGTGTTGCCTAGACATCGGGTCGATGCTGAACGCAGGCGCATGTGCGATTCTCCTTCCCCTCTCAACCCCTTTCGTCTCTCCTCTCCTCTCCTTTCCTCTCCTCTCCTCTCCTCTCGTCTTGTCTTCCTCTCGTGCTCCGCGTGCTCTGCCACTATCGCCCTATCGCTTTCCTCCCTACACTCGTGCCGCCACCCTCGTTTTTGCACGAGGGGAGATACATCCCTGTACAGTATCACCTCGACGTACGCCACCCTTGCACTACCACCACCCTCGTCACTGTACTACGTACTACTACCACCATTATCGGCGACAACAAGTAGACGACGTATATCGCCTTGGTATCGCTACTATGCAGCCAATCTTCCGTAGGAATTACCATCTACCCTTCTTCCCTCCCTCCCCCCCTCTCTCAAGAGAGAGAGAAAGAGAGAGAGAGAGAGAGAGAGAGAGAAGGGAGGAGGAGCAAGAGAGAAGAAAAGAGTTTACACGCTCATCGTAACGTCAGGAACGAGACTCAGAAACGTGGAACCCTGACCAGCTGTTCTCCCCTCCGATTTTTGCAGGAATCCCGGGACTTGCCCGTTTATGGATGTGTGCGTGTATGCGTATATGTATGTTACGCCGAATGTGGTATGGTGCGATAAACAGCAGAGTTTGCAAGGAAAAGATTTACAGATAGCTTAGTGCGTTGCGTAGCGTAAAAGGTCGATGACCGAATGGAGAGCCTTTGCCGGAAATCTCATCCCGACTAAACCATCCCTGAAAAGTTCATCGCGCGCGTCGCGGTAATCGCGTTTCTATTTATTCAGACATACTCCTATTCGCAATTATATATTATTGTAAATTGCAGAGGATTGTAGATAGAGAAGTAATAAAAATTGTGGAGATTATTATCGATTTTTTCTGAGCAACAAACTTGTAATTTAATGAATTTGTGTAAAATAAATATTAAAAAATATTGAATAATTATTAAGTAAAATGTAAAAATGTGTAAAATTGAATGCATAAAATAAAATGCATAATTTTTTTTTCACATTGTTACTTAACATTATTTTGGGAATTTGACGAATATATATCGAATCGTACGAATAACTTCAACTTTCCACTCTTATTCTAAATAAATGCAAGCGTAGTGAAGACTACAATGTATTGTAACTGCGGCTTCTTATTTTACATTTTTCCAATCTCCTTTTTAAATCAGGCTGGGCGACCCGATCTACATAGCGAGCTCCAAATACGTAGTACAACATAAATTCAACTTTACGCAAAGTATGGTGCCGCGTGTGTACGTACTAAGAATACGAAATCACCGTTTATGTAGACAAAGCAAAATATTGCGGTTACAATATATATAGTTTATACTGCTATTGCATACATCGTCATTTTTATTTTTTTAATTTAAATATATCTTCTTTTTCAATAATGCATAAATTCTACCTAAAATATACAAATCCTATTTCCCGCACATTTATTTTATAATAAAAAAATTTTGTCAATCTAAAGTTTTTGCTTGATTTTTTTTTTCATAAGAATATCAAATGAGATTGTTTCGTAACCTTTTAATTTTAAACATCATTTATTTTTATAATTTAAATCTTAAATTAAAATTTTATTAGCGAAAGAAAGAAAGAAAATATAAATCATTTAAAAATTTAGATGAAGAATAGTACAGTATTATATACTTGGATAAAAAACAAGTCTAATTATATAATTAATTCTTATTAAAGATTTTTCGATCTTTTAATAATTTGAAAATATAGATAAATTTTCTATTTTATTCAAGAAATTGATGTAAACTTTCCTTCTGTGAAAAATATGTCTAAGCGTTTATGAGAATGCATCGATTAACAACTGCGATACTGTGCAAAGAATTCGTGTCCTACGCCATTGATAACAGTAACACACACTCATTCCTGTACCACGCGTTCGTATCATATACGCACAACCACAAAGAGCGACCTGCAGGAATCGAGGACCGACATCAGCACTCTCGAGGGGTAGCTGTGCAACCCCTCATACGAGACCAACAGCAGCAGCAGCAGCAGCAGCAGCAGCAGCAGCATCGGCGGCAGCGGCGGCGGCAGCAGCGCCATCCTTTGAATCCGTCGAATAGGGGAGGCCGCAATGGTGGGATGCCGGGGGTGTTGCTGACTAGTCGAGCCTGCAGTGAGTGACGAGGACAACCCCTGTGAGCGTGACAAAGATGGTGGCTGCCGCGGAGAAGGGATAAAAGGCCGAGGGGACGGTAACGCGGAGCGGCAGCGCCACCGACTAAACAGTCGCACCCCGTCGTCGCCGTCGTATTCGAGGCCATCCCCTGTCACTGGCGAGAGCCGCGACAGGGAGCGACCGGAAGAGAAACGGACAGACGGATGGGCGGACGGACGGACGGTCCTCAGTCAGTCAGTCAGTCAGTCAGTCGGCAAGTCTCGGGGCGCAAGAGGAGAACCACCCCCCCCCCAGACACATACACGCATATACACAGTCACACGAATACATATACACGCGTGCACACATTACATAGGTATAATATTTACTCATTATACGAGCGCAAATCACGTCAAGTACGGTTTCCAGTAAGGAAGGGTCTCCTCGACCACCCACTCGAACGGACGCAGAAAACTAAACGCGAAGGACTCGCAAGGATCGTAAGGCCGCGCTAGCGAACTGGCATGGTGGCGGTGGTGCATCCGTTTAAGGAGCCGCCCTCGCCGCGCCGATGACGAGGCTGCAAGTGCCACACCAGCGTGTACCACGTAGGACGAAGGCGAAGCCGGCCAGCGAGCGGCCACCCAACCGAGACGGTCTCCTCATCCATCGGTCCGACGGGCCACAGTCACAGACGGCCGGGCCGGGTGACGGACGGGCGCGACGTAGGCGTCGACGTCGCGTAAACGACGACGACGACGACGACGACGTCGACGACGTCGTCCGCGAAGCAGTAGGTAAAGAAACCGACGGTGACGGACGCGTCGTCGTAATCGCGGCTGTCGAGCGTGACGACGTCGGTGGTGCGGTTGCTGGTGCTGCGGTTGTTGGTGTTGAGCGTGTCGGTGTTGGTGTACCGCGTGGGTGTCCCGCTCCGAGGTCGAGGCCGTTGTTTCTGCTGACCGGACCACACGGACTACGACGGCCATCACCATCACCAGCTCCTGGTGTCGGCGGTCTTGAAACAACGGATTCGTGTTATCATTATGCCACGCTGTCTCATGGCGAAGAAGTGGAAGTGGAATCAGTGGCAGGCACGCGTGGACGATCAGCAGAACGAGCAGAAGGACGCGACGCCACTCGGAGCCGCCCTGCAGGAACAACAAGCGCAACATCACGCTCTACATCACACCGCGGATGTGATGGAGAAACGGCCGCACGGCAGGCATGAACCTGAGGAAGAGGAAATCGACGTGGTCGGAGACGTCGATAATCACCAGGTCGATCATCAGCAGACCTGCTGGGGACCGCACAGTCCCACGGCGGGGGCTACAGCCCCCAGCCCACCACCTCTCAACGCCTCTGGCGCTCTTTACTATCACGGTAAGTGGGACTCGTGAAAGCTTTCTTCCTTCCCACTTCATACTGCGGCAATGCGATGACTCGCTCGCTTTTACATGACATATCGCTTGCGGGAATATAAGTTAGACGCGCCACGCCCAAAACCAGGGGTTTTCTCTTCAAGAATATTCGCAAGAGATCTGCGAAGGAAGGGGATTCGAGGATTCCTTTTTTTTCTTCTCTCACTTTTTCCGAGAAGGCCGCTGCTTCGAGATGACACAATAGAATTCAATCATATGTCGAGCATGCAGGGTGACACACCCGTCCATTACAAGTCCTCGTGCGCTATAGTCGGATTGCGGTAGCTGTTTAAATGCGCCATAATTATGATAGCATAATGGTCCGTCGGAAATGCGGAAAGATAGCCCGTTGAAGGTCATAGAATCGTGCGCGATTGCGCGAGCGTTTTCGCGACCTGTGGGAAATCGCCCGCAAAGTCGGCCATGTGTCTGCATATAATACATGCGTACATGGCGACACACCCGTTTGTAGATCGTTGATCGCGTCGACAAGCATTCAGCATCCTTAACATTGAATTACGAACTCAATATATGTATTATTAGACCAGCTATTTCGCGTATTGCATTTATTGAGTTCTCAATCAGATGGGGTGGGAACTGATTGCATTGACGTCGGTGGTTGTTGTGTAACCGACCATATCCAGAACGGTCGAATTGCTTTTGTGACGTAGTGCCGTTGAGAATACGCCTATGATATCAGATATGAGATCAAGAGGACTATTTGCCGAATATTCTTCGGAAAGCTTGTTTTTGTATTTATACTTTACGCAGTAACACTGCGTGAATTTCATATAGTGACACATATATTTAATTACGTAATCGTACTAAATGTGCGAAAGGTTGTTCTTAACTATCACTAATTTTTTTCGTATTACATAATTTCAAATCATTCAATAACTGCAAGATTAAAAAAAATATATAAAATCTTGAGAAAGATATATCTCCTAAATTTTTTATTAAATTTTTTATTTTATTAAATTTGTCATTTAATTAAATTTCATTTAATTTTAAATTATTCAATAACTGTAAAATTTAAAAAATAAAAAACTTAAGAAAGATATTTCTTAAATTTTTCGCTAAATGTTTTATTTCATTAAATTTTTTTATTTAATAAGATAAAAAATTTAATAGAAATTTAAGAAATGTCTTTCAAGTTTTTTAAATATATTTTTAAAATTTTAAATAATCTAAAAGTATGTAATACAAAAGTATGTAATACAAAAAAAATTAGTGTTTAGAACGGTAAAAACTGTCTTTCGCGCATTTAGTACGATTACGTAATTATAATGTAGAATTTAATATTTTATGTTTTTTCGTATTACATTTTAATATATTATCATATACACATATGAAAAAATACTTCGAAGAAACTTTACTATTAAATTTAAGAAAAAAGGTAGCAGGATTTATATTATTTAATAACAGAAATATCATAAAATATTAATAAATAATAATAAATTGTTGTGAATTTATATTCGTATTATAAATCTATATGTGTGCTACTTGCATGAATTTATTTTATAAAAATAGGGCATATAAAAATTTTGCGTAATTCAGTCAATCGCTGATGCTTTGAAGCTAACGCCTATAAGTATTCTTGAAAGCCAAGACTACAGAGTAACGACCTCTTTTTTTATCTCATTTATGCAGCTTATAGACAGTGCGCACGTGCTCGTACAATGGCGCAAATGACGCTGTTATGTAACAAGTGTTCTCTGCGTGTTGCTATGTGTGCCACGATGTGACTACGATTGAATTTTGCCAATCAATTTCTTCAATGCTGAATTTAAGATTATGTTTTGTTACAATGCAAGATTATGCTTTGTTACAATGTTCGCTAAAGGAGATATATTCAAGTTTGATTTTTTTCAATGAATCCTAAAAATAATTGTTTTTAATTATAAATAATTAATAGGAATTTTCAAATCTGAACAATACTTTATAATGATAATTTTGTTTCGTAGATACAATAAAGAATTTTATGTTCGCTATTGTACAAACTTCATTGTAATTGTTAATGCTTAAAAGATATATTTATATGCCTGCACATATTTACAAATATTAAATAAAAGAGTGATAAGGAAAATAAAAAATTTATCTATTATCGCAAAAATTAAATTTCTAACAGGATAATAAAATTACAGTCACGTAATAAGAGCATAAGAACTCATGATTATTTTACTATTAACTATTAACAGGTTTCATCGTCCTTGACTTTCATTTGTGCAATTAATGACTTGTTTTTACTTACTGGATAATATAATATATGTTATATAATACGATTTCGACATATTTTTTACTATTTCTGTGAAGTAAAGTAAATATTTTTTTACAGCAAAGGACATCTTAGAGAGAAATTATTAATTTTTTCATAATTTTTCGTGAATTTATAATTTAATTATTTAGAAAGTCTAAACAGTTCGTTAAAATTATATCCATAAGCTCAAAATTTATTACTAAGATTCTATTGTAGATATTTGCTATTTTTTAAATTTCTATATCACAAATGAGTTCATTTATCACAAATATATGGAAAACACTATACTCGATTTTCGTGCTTAATAATATTTTTTGAGAATTTATACAATTTTTAATTCAAGCAAACTGTGCGCCGATTATTTGTCCGAAATACTTGAAATACTTAAACTGAAATTGGAATAGTATAATATTATAAATTAAATTGATAAGCAATAAGTAATATTATTGATGCTGATAACATTTTTAAAACAATGTGAACATTTTCAGGGTTTTCCACGCATTTGTATAATATTATTTGTATAATATTTCATCGATTTTTATTTATTGTTCATATACTTACATTTTATGTTTATTAAACATGATATAGCAAATATTATAATATATTATTGTAGTTATTACATTATAATATATTAAACATCTATGATGAATACCTCAGTAGAATAGAAAAGAAATTTTTTATTATCTTGAAGCGTGTGAATTTTTTATCAAAAGTTTCAATTTTTTATTTATATTAAATTTCTTTAATTCATCATATAAATATCATTAGACGCTTATTTTCTCTCTAGATGCGAGAATAAACATTATCACAAATAATTCAACAGAAGTATTATATTAATTTGTTTAATTATGTAGATAGTTTAATAGATCAAGTAATTATTTATACTTGCTGTTTGTTTTGCGCACACAGGATCGATAAAGATCAGAGGCGATAAACCGACAGGAATGTGCGGAATGTTCATTCAAGGTATATAAATATGCTTTATGGGCTATATCTGTGATCTGTGATAGATAACGTAGATATAGAATATCCACCTAGAAGTCATAGATAATCCATGCCACTTTATATATCGCGCTTTCTCTCTCTCTCTCTCTCTCTCTCTCTCTCTCTCTACATAATTTCATTGTTATATAATTTTTTAAATGTAAGATGTTAAATTAGATAGAGTCAGAATTTATATCTCAATATCGATATAAATATAATCAAATACTTTGAGTAAGAAGCTATATTCTTCAATTTATTAAAAGCACATCTTTTTCATTTTTATTCCAAGGATGAAAAAAGTAAAGTTCGAAAACAGAGAATCTGTAAATTATAGTTTTTCGAAAAAAATGTTGATTAATCAAAGACTTAAATAAGTATACTGTAGTCAATAATATCTTAGCCAAGTTATACTTACGAAAACCAATAAATAAATATAATAATAATGACCTCTAAGAACGGAACCTTACAGATTACATTCTTTTCTTTTTTTTTTGTATGTCTCTTATAAAGACTTTCTTTTTTAAATCACTTATACATCTGCAAATAAACAAATGCGATCAATAATTGTCAAAATAACAAAACATGTAAATTAAGTAACAACATTGATAAACAAATAGTAAAAACCTATTAATTTTTAATGACACTATCGCTTTTATCATCCATCATTCTTTGACTTGAGAAAAGAAAAAGAAAATCGGATCGAAAGGAAAAGCTCGGCGTTAATGTTAAACGCAACGAGAGATTTTTATCGGTCTTTAAAAGGGCCTAGAATCAACGGACTTGTGGGAGCGTGTACGAAGCGTTCATTCGCCGTTATTGATTCCCCCGCCGTCCCTATACAACCCTCCTGCACACCCCGTTCACCCTTCTCTCCTTCTCTACCCATCGCACAACTGCGCTCCTTCTGTCGTTGATGAAATGCACTTGCAGACACGGCCGTTCTCCTTTACCTCTATGTTGACTTCCCTTTATTTCAGCCAATAATAGGTACGCGCCAACTGATCGATCGCGCGTGCAGCACACTTTTCTGATTTATCGCAAGTGCCGCCTTCTCCTAAGACCCTCGCGAGGGTCCGTCGAAGGGAAAAATAGCATTGCTGAAACAATTCGGCAGAGGCGCACGTGATCTTATTCTTTGTTGAAAATTAAAGCAGTTTTCTCTTTAAAAAAATGTCAAAATATGAAGTTTATTAGATATAAATGGAGAAAGAAATATTTGGACAAATTGAAATGATGCAATAATTTTATTTTTCAGTTAATTCTTCATAAATTTTAAGTAAAATGCTAAATTGGAAGAGGAAAGGAAGGAATATAGGTGTTAATTATTAAATTTAAAAAAAAAAAATGAAAAAGATATCACAAATTTTCATTAAAGGATATTTTTCGATAAAATATATCTCAATAAAAGCTCATTTTAGCTTTCAACAAGATATTGACAAAATATTGTTCGTTAAATATGTTTATTATCAATTTTTATAATAATAATAAGGCAATGGTTATATATTAGCCTAAAAATAATAAAAAAATAATAAATTTAATTAAATTAATCATTGCTAAAAAAAGCAGTAAATATTCTAAAAATAAATTTTGTCGAGAGAAAGCTGTTGCACGAATTCTTCGTAATTAAATTTCCCATTAAATAAAAATTATTGTTAGCTGTTACTGTCAATTTTAACTTTAAAATATACTATATAATAAACTTTTTGTATTTTATACTGTAAATATATATTTCTTTTTACCTGCAATATACAATATTTATGTGTAATATTTTTATGCATAATTATTTAAGCTCAAAGAAAAATTGAATTTCTTTTCTGTAACAATGATCAATTTAACTGAGATTGTTGAGACATTTATATTGAAGATACATGTAGAAATGGTCATTAGTTGTTCCCTGCGTAATGATGTCTTCATTGCTCACGACATGGACTTTCATATTACGTAACCCACTGGACGGCACGCGTATCGATTTCATGACGCAAACGTCGAAAGTCGCTCATTGCGTGCTCTATTGCATTGTCATGAGCAATGAAAGAAACGTGAACAGAATTTAAACGTCATTTAAACATCAATAACTAATAACAAAATATCATTCTGATAAAAAGAATTGTAATAGTGATTTAGATTTAATTTAGAACAAATAACGAACTTATCAGAAACATCGATAAATCTCAAAAATATACCATGTATTATTGTTACTCCACTATCATTGAGATATAATAACAAGAAAATGATATAACATCATTTGTTATATTATAATATTTTCTTTCTTTTAATTGCCTTAATAAGTAGTAGATAAGAAGATAATGCAAAAAATTAGAATTGAATTGAGATTAGATGGATAAATTTTAATTACGTAAAATTCTTTGTATGAAATTGTAACTGATATTAAACACGCATAGTTGTACGTCAAATGAAAGAAAATGCTTGTTCATATCATGCTTGATAATATCATTGACAAAAGTTTAGAAAAAGTCGTAAGTTCGAGAAAAAGTCGCTTTAGTTTTGCGCATTTCTTCAATAAATCTACTTAATCAAATAAAAGAATAGGGTTATCCAGGCGTAAAAAAAACTTTAGATACCTAGGAAGAAAAAATTCTTGATGATTAAGACGCGCGAGCTGGTCTTTTAATTGCGATAACTTAATGATTCTCATATAAAGGTGCTACAAAGTAGAGTGAAAGATAAGACACGCTGTTTGCATTCCGTCTGAATTCTTCCCGATTGCCTATCCGTTTATGAACAACGATATGAGTTTCGCTCTTCATCCCCTGGACAACCTTGCGCAACAGCGAGCGACGCGCAACAGATACACACCGCGTTATTATACCCTCATATAGTTCACGTGTCGCGCTACCACTAGTAGCGCACCCGACTTCTGTACTCCCGACTTTTTTTCGTCCCCTTCATACCCGTTAATGACCGTATATGGTGGAAACAGCTGGCGCGCAGGAAATGAAACGCCACGCAACTCGTGAGTGATTCACGAACTCGAATATTCATGCCGTCGAGAACGAGTGAGATGTTATATAGTATGTACCTACGTGCATGCACCGCACTTTCGTTACCCTTTCGTTGTTGTATCACTTGGATGTTTCATTCGAAAAAATTCTCAAGGGGATATTATAAATTGGATAGCAGCTGCTATTTCCATTGTGAAGATTTTGAGCATTTATAGCGTTAAATATGTATGTATTCCTGTTACGTTTGTACATATGAATTACATGAATAAATTAAATTTAGATTCGCACAGATATCTTAACAATAAATTTTCTGAGAAAATACATAATAAATCAGTGGCAATATTTTAGACTTGAATCGCTGATGATGTATCTCGACTTCTCGTTAATCAGTAGTAGTTTAGCATACACATAAATCAGACGCAGAACGCGCTGAAATGCTTATTCCTTCTTCGCAAAAGACATGTAAGAATAAATCACTGCTATATTTAAGCGCAAATAGTATCCCTAATGATTTGGACGATATCTATGACAAGCGATTTTCAGCTTGGCAAAAAATGCCTTTAGTCCATAGCGCAATCAAATATAGAATAGAGCGGAGCTATTCCGGAGTTATTAGTTTCAATCTCAAGCAAAGTAACATAAAATTTGCGGCAGCAAATAATATCTCTTTGCAAGCTACTTTATATATGTGCAGCTACCTTATACAATCATAATTGTTTGTTGAGAATATAAGTATGATCTTCGAATGTTCAATATGTGCTATTCAAAAAAATAAATATAATCGCAAAAAATAAACGAAAGAGACCCGCTCTATTCTATGTTTTAGTCTGTGTGTCTATAGATTGATCCATTTTTTTCCCTCTTGCAGGTTATACGCACGAGGCGTGGATTAATCACGAGGAGCCGCCAAAGTACGCAACGTTACGTTCCGCGGCGGAGTTAGCGCGTCCGGTAGTACCATCACCACCGCCTCCAGTCGCACAGCAAGATTTACCGATTTCAGTGCTGACTGGACCGGGTCTGCATCAAACGCCTTCGCATCAGGCGTCGGTCATCGCTACAAATCCATCATCATCATCATCCTCATCATCATCATCATCATCATCGTCCTCATCTTCAACGTCATCGTCTCCCGCAGCATCGCTATGCCTGCCGCCGCGAAAAAGCCTCTCGATGTCCTTCACCAGCACTGGGACTGCGCTCTCCTTACCGCCGAAAAAGAAGGACATTTACCGTCCTTACAGCCTACAATCGATCTCGGAGATACGCACGTCCGCCGAGGAGGATCTATCGGCCGCGCAGGCCATTTTAGATCTTAGCGCGTCGCCCGCCGCACCCACGCATTCTGTTTTTATTCACACCCTGTCGCCACCACCGCCACCGCCACCGCCACCACCTCCAGCTGCCGCTGCCGCTGTTGCTGCAGCGCCGAATGTGCCCGTGTCGCAACAGCAGCAGCAACAAGAACAACAGGAACAACAGGAACAACAACCATCACAGTTAGAACCAGCGCCAACGACCGGTATACAGTCTATACCGGTCTCTGTGCTCGTGCCGGTGCCTAGCTCGCAGACCAATCAGCTACGCCAACAGGAACAAACGCCACCGCAGCCGCAGTCGCCTGCGACCGCGGAAGCCACCGGCGGAAACTGCAACGTCGGCAGGGACAGGTAAGTCTCACGCTTCAACAATGTACAACAACTCCCTTCCATCTTTTCCCTAACAGTAACACTTAACGTCGACACTTTCAAAAAGAACTACTATTATTTATTTTAATACTATTATTTATATTAATTTGTTTACTCTGTTATTTGTATAAAACACAAAATGTAAAGATTACGATGTTGGACTTTATATCCAATGTAAATAATTTTGTTTAATGTTTGAATATGTAATATGTTAAAAAAAAAAATAAAGAAACAACAAAATTCATTTTCAACTTTTAATGTTCTTATATGTGGCAAAACGTTCGACTCTATCAACTTGAACAGTGTCTTCCGAAAGCTTTAGGGCTCAAATACAATGAAAGAAATTCGGAATAAGAAACAAGAATAGATTTCAAACAATCAGAAACTGGATACATCGGAATACATGGTTTCGAAATACATGATTCTCATAGATTTGAAATCTATTATTCCTTATTTCTTTCATTGTGTCTGAACCATTATCATTTGAGAATCATGATAATTAAATCCGCCTTTCAACAGTACCACCAGCAGCAGCAAGACTGTCGCTTACACCTACGAGGCCTTCTTCGTGTCCGATGGCCGATCGAAACGACGCGGCGGTAACAGCAATGGTGCCGCCGTGCCCGATAAAGAGGCCGCCCAACCGGACAGGCCGAAATTTACGTGCATCGAATGCGGCAAGCAATACGCTACGTCGTCGAACCTGTCGCGGCACAAGCAGACGCATCGCAGTCTCGATTCCCAATCGGCCAAAAAGTGCATTCACTGCGGCAAGGCGTATGTCAGTATGCCCGCCCTAGCGATGCACGTGCTCACGCACAAGCTCGCCCACAGTTGTGGCGTCTGCGGCAAGATGTTCTCGCGACCTTGGCTACTGCAGGGTCATTTGCGCAGCCATACTGGCGAGAAGCCGTACGGATGCGCTCACTGCGGCAAGGCGTTCGCCGATCGCTCGAATCTAAGGGCGCACATGCAGACACACTCGGCTGATAAGAGCTACGAGTGCTCGAGGTGCCACAGGACCTTTGCCCTCAAGTCCTATTTGAACAAACACCTAGAATCGGCGTGCTTGCG
>Ga0157364_1004682_pt1 | contig 13725 bp, 3 predicted proteins | sample AttsexASBM2_FD_111476 | JGI IMG/M metagenome (GOLD analysis project Ga0157364, IMG submission 111476) | Fungus gardens microbial communities from leaf cutter ant in Ribeirão Preto, State of São Paulo, Brazil - Atta sexdens ASBM2 | ecosystem: Host-associated > Fungi > Mycelium > Unclassified ... | reverse complement strand
TTTCTCCGTGCTAAAAAAATAGTTATTGTTTTTTCTTATATATATATGAATATACACACACACACACACACACACACACACACACACACACACACACACACACACACACACACACACACACAAAGTTACTCCAGAAGTAAAATGTAATGCATGGTCAATGCATCTTAGAACAAGGATGCGTCATATTGCAACTATAGCCCTGTCCGTCCCTGAGACTGGGGAGGAATGCGATGGTACGGCAGTTAGGAACTTTTGTAGTACCGGACGAGTCTACTTTTTTACGGCATCCCTTGAGACTTCTATAAGTACGAGGAGACCAAGCTGGCGCGCGCATTTATACGAAGTATCGTTCCCGAGTGCATCCGCGCAGAATCCTTGCCCGAAGTCGTCATGTTGCGATTCGTAAGTAAATCTGGCATTCCGTGAAGAGTGCAAAGTGCATCCGCAATGAATTTAAAAATCGTAATGAAATACGTAATAATAATTTCTGGGCTTTTACTCCGTTATTGTGATCTCCAACATTTCAGAATCGTTGCAATTTGCATTTATTTCCCGAAAGTGTAATGCGATTATTCACCGCCGTTAGACGCGCGCGAGGAAGTGTTTTCTCGTGCAACGATATTTACCTCACGTAGACTCATTCGCTTTACGCGGTTCAACGGTTACTTATATTCGTCGACGTGCCTCGCGCGCCGAAGTTTTCCAATTTAAATAAGAAGCGAGCTTTTCCTTTATGACGATTACTTGCAGATCTTGCTCGCCACTCTCGTCGGCCTTGCGTGGTCCGCGCCAGCGCCAGCACCCAGACCACTCACCCTCGTCTCCGAGTTGAAAACTCCGGCATCAACCGCCAAACTCACACCGCTGGTCGCGCCAATCGCGCCAATCGCTACACCAGTTATCGCACCGGTTTCCCGTCTCGCCTATGCCGCACCCGTTCTTTCACAGGTTAGATATAAAAATATAAATTAATTCCTAAAGACTCCTTAATAATACAATAAAAATGGTTGGATATAACAGAGCAAGAATCAAGCACGATAATTTTTGTGCAAACCAATATGGTTAATAAAACAACTTTATTAATAATTAATTCACTTACATATTTCGGCTCACTTTTGATTCATTTTCAGAGACAATATGATGTTATAATTATAAAAATTCTTTTTAAACTTTAAAAATTAATTTATTTCAATAGGCCATCCTCTACTTATTAACAGAAACTATAATATAAAAACGAATTTTAATAACAATCTAAAATGTATTAAAATGAATAAATTTGTTGGAAGCAAAAATGATTTATTATAAAATAATAGAAGGTAGCTCACTAAAATAAAAATTCACCATATCGCAAACATTTAAATTCTATTTAGTCAGTTTAGTCAAAAAATTTTTAATACATCAATCAGTGTACATTCTTTGTTACATTAAGATTAAATTATTAAAGATTCAGTTTTGGTTTTAATGTCCGTCTGAACTATAATATCAGAATTTTTTTTTCTCTTCTTTTTTCCTTTTCTTTACGATTAATGTTTTAGGTGTATTAAAATTATTCATTAATTTCAACACAATTGACACTGATTCGCTGAATGAAAGACTGGTTTTTGACTAAACTAATAGAATTTAAGTGTTTGCGATATGGTGAATTTTTGTGAGCTATCTTCTATTATTTTACAATAAATCGTTTTTGTTTCCAACAAATTTACCTTTTAATCATTTTAATACATTTTAGATTATTAGAGTTTGTCTTTATATTATAATTTCCGTTAACAGATGGAGGTAGCTCACTGAAATAAATTAGTTCGTAAAAAAATTTTTTGTGATTACAATATCATATTATCTCTGAGGATGGCTCAAAAATAAGCCGAAACATGTAAGCGGATTAATTATTAATAAAGTTGTTTTATTAACCGTATTGGTTTGCACAAGAATTACCGTGCTTGATCCCTATTGCTCTGTTTTATCCAACCATTTTAGATACAAAAAGTCCAAGTGTATACCTTGGCGTTCGAAAAGCGACTCACGCGTCACAAAAACGTTCGATTTCTAAAAATAGGATCATCCACCGAACCAAGAGTGAGTTACTGATATAGCTTCAATTCAAGAATCGAACGTTTGTGAGTTTACATTTAAAGAGTCGATTTTTAAATTTATATACCTAAAACTTTTTTCTTTATTTTAAAACTTTTTTCTTACCAAGATAATATAAAAAAAAAGTCAAAGATAAGTAAAAGCAAAGAGTGTTATAAAATATTAAATAAAATTTAATGTGTTCAATACATTAAAAATAAGCGAAACTAGTTTCAACTTTACATTTCTTCTTCAGTCGCATATAAATTACAAGAATTAAAATTCCATTGTAAATACTTGACAAGTCATAATTTTGATTTTAAAATTATAATGTCGAAAGATAATAATAAAAGAAGTTGCGAGTAATCATAAAAGAATTGACAAAATGAAAATATTAAAATTACAAATAATCCATAATCTACCGCGCTTTTATATTCTGAAGCCTTTTCATTATTCCAATTAATAATAAAAAAAGAACGCCAATCTTTAATTATATTTTTCGATTATTCAACATTAAATTACAAAGAAATACGATAGATCAAGATATAATTTTCACATGGATCGCTGAGAGAGAATAAAGAAGGAACTTTTTTTCTATTTCAAAGCTTATCGTTTTCTGTGATCGAATTGCGTTGGAAAATCAAAATACAATTTTTTATCTTGTTTCTCGTTATTACTAGGTATCGCCATACACTTATTATTCTGCGCCGATCGCGGAGATCCCGTCGAGTTACTCGATCGAGCAACATGGGTACCATATTACCTACTGACCGCAAAAATCATCAGACCGGTAGCCGTCGACCTCAGTAAAGCTCGTGTGGAAGTATGCGTAGCAGCTCGCAGCTTGTCTCCTCATCGATAATCATCTTCTATCGTGTAATCTCATCCACGCAAAAAAAAAGAACTTGATGAAAGTTGATGTGTTTATTTTTTAAATCCTTATTTCCATCTCCTGTACCTTCCTCAACAACCTCGAAGAAATTACATAGTCATAGCGATCCTCTTTATCGTTCTTCAGGTTCTTCTCGAGAACGAATTATTAAGAATTTTTCTCTCTTAAAAAATTCATATAATTTTGCGTTATATTATATGCATTTTAGAATTTTAATCTTAACACGCTTGAACGCAAAGTTATTGCCTTCACGTGAAATTATTATCTTATGTTATATTCGCTACATCGAATTCATTTGCATTTCGGCGTAGAAAGAAGAAAACGTAGAAGGATATCCAAATTGGGTCAAGACAATTCACGCGCGGTTTAGCGTGGCACGATTCACGATCCACGACACGAAATTCCCAATGTTACGAAAGGCTGCGGAAAATCCCTGTTACGTAATGACGCAGTGCGTGGTCTGTGAAAGGAAATCGACATCGTTGCGATCGCTGTTGTGATCATCGATACGTGACAAGAAAAGAAAAGTAGGTCACGTTGAGGATTTCAGTTCCCGTTTTAAATTTGAGTAATTCATTCTACGGGAGCCAAAATGGCAAAAAAATTGAAAATGTTTATGCGAAAATTCTTCTGAAATCGCGGAATCGTGTTCCTCGTGGCGAGAAACTACGAGATTCGATTGAATGAAAAAACTCCCGAGACCCAAAACGAATGAGTTCATTGACACGCTCCCTTGGAATACATGCGCGAGTACTTTCTCCCGGATCCTACGAGAGTCTAAATATTTATGGGATACATCTAGCTCTGCATTTAAGCCCTAGCAGCCATATTTTTTATGCTACTTTTTATACTATCGTAATCTTTCTGATCAATGGCCATAATACTCGTTTCCTCGTAACGAGACGGAGGCATCGCTTGTCGAAGTGCGCCTCTTCACTTTCTACCGAGAGTGAAAATCATTATATTGAACTCGATGATCCATGAAGTCAAGGTCGATGCACCTCATGATCGGCACGACCATGAAAAGAAAGTATCCGGTTTGGTACAGTTACTCGAGAGATAATCATTTATTTTAGGAGTTGCGACATGAAAGACTCATAAGAAGAATCTTTCTATATAATCGTGAATGCCAACAACACGATTGTACAACTACTTAAATTAGAGTATAAATCGATTAAAGGAATCGATATTATAATATCGTCAAACGGATTACCGCGAAAACAATCTAGGCTAATGATCGTAAATTTATAGATCCTCTTCGGAGAATACAGTTGCAACACCAATATCAAAGTTTTCTCTTGTCGAATTTTAGACAAATTTATTATTTATTTGCGAGATATCTTCGAAACCCGATCCGAATAAATCTGGTAATTTTGACGTAATTTTATTGATAAGTATAAAATGACGTAAAGCATAATTATATAAGGCATAATTCACCAAATATTCATTAAATAATAAACGACAACAGTTCTGCATTTGTATTCGTATATACATGTTCTTGTCTCTTACATAATGCCAGCTCTACTAGAAAAAACCCACTTGATGTTCTCTAGGAATTGTGTGGTAAACTAATTATATGAAAGACCATGCAAGTTGATTTCTTCGTACCTGATGGCCTTTTACATCGCTTCTTTGTTTACGAAAAAAATTTAAATTAATTTATGTAGAGAATATTGAAACTAGTATTATTTGTACATTTCTTCAATTAGAAGGTACATAAGAGTGATCAAAAATATATCTTCACTCGATTCTTTTTATATATTTCGATATTATAAATATTAAATGACTTTGAATACAATGAATCGTCACATGAAGCATTCAAGTATATTATTAATTTGTATGATTTAATATGACAGACTTTTCATTCAGAATTAATGGAAATTTTAATTATACAAATATTCCAAATGTTGAATTAAGATATATGCTTAGTAGAAATCATATTAAATATTTCATTATGTTATTCTTTTATACAATATAGGATTAATGGATTCAGCGTAAATTTCTCTCGAAGTCACAATGTAAATTTCAATCGTACCGCATGGAGTTTATTGTATATTTTTTATATTTTTCTGATAAAATAAATATTCTAAATGCTATCGAAAGAACAGCAGGTATAATATAACATACAATTTCCGGTGCATATATATATAATGTATCGTTTCTCAATATATGTAAATCGAAAAATAAAATGTTGGTATAGTAAGAACAGAAAAATGGCGGGAGATGCGACTTTTCGTATTCATGCGACGAAAAGATGAGTCTGACACATTCAAGGTACGCGTTACGTTGTTCGAATTACACTTTTTTCCGATTTGCTTCTTTACGATGTGCCAGAAGAAGCGTCACGAAGACGGATGTTCGCCCGTCGTCGATGACTCACGGATCTACCCCACCGGTGGTTCACGCGACGGGTCCAGCATCCCCGAAAGAGACGGCTTCTATATAAGATTCGTGACGACTTCGGTAAAAGCACAGACCACGGCATCGTGCAGGGAGAAAGTTTCGTTAGAGAGCGAGAGTCCGAATATAAGACGCGGTAACGGAGCGAGAAAAATAGTTTATTGCTGGTGCATCTGAAGATAAACGATCAGGTATGTTTTTAAATTGCAATTAATGATTTTTTATAATTTATAAAAGATTACTTTCTTTGTTGTTATAATGGTAATTTTATGTAAAATTTAAAATTTTTTTAAATATATATATATATATATATATATATATATATATATATATATATATGTATATGTATAAAAATATAATGACAATTACAAAAGTATCTATGCAATTTTAGAGAAAAATAAAGTTAAGATACAAATAATACAACTATGTATCAACATTAATATTAATAATTTCCTTTATTAGCTACAAAATTAAAATTATTATTATAGAGGCAAAAAAGGATCGGGACATATATAATAAGTGAAATAATTATACAGATAATTCTTCACAATAAATAGTCAAATAGTCATTTTCAAAGTAATGATGACGTACTTTTAACTACAAATCATGAAAAAGATATGGGATTTCATATTTAATCATAGATTGAGAGACTTATTGTCTAATCCATTAGAGATCCTATTTTTTTCAGAGGGATAAATATTTTTTTGCGTTCGTCGACAAAGAATAATCGCGGCAAGGAGTGTTTTTATCGATTATCGATTGGCCGAAGCAATATAATATTTGCATACGTTCATCGTTATTTGTTTAATAATTGGAAAATTGAGATTTTTTCCAATATATTTCTTAAATATGCAGATGTATGTATCACATAAAATACTTTATTGAAATTAGGAGTGAAACCTACGTGTGTCGCTCTATCGTAGAATATATGTGTATAAAAACTTTCTCCTCTTTAAATACTGCCTCCATTTCGTCTTTATTCAGATTCGCGATTTGTCAAGCATAATATCCGACCCACTATTGTGATGCTAAAGACGAATTACTGTGCCGTGAATATTTAAGAGAAGCTACTTGGATCCTGATCAGTTTCTATTTAAATAACTAATTTATTAAGTAGATAATTTGTATAAAGCAGAAATAATGCATAGAATCTTTAAACTCATTTTACTTGGAAATTCAAGTATTTTTTGTATTTTGTAAATTTTGTTTTTCATTTTCAAAAGAAAGCTGAAATAGAAGGAGAATAAATTCAATGATTTAACTTTAAATAATAAAACATAGAGATGCTAGAAATTTAAATAGCCATAAAATTTTTAATGAGTTGAGTGATCTGGGACGACTTAATTATTTTTCTATTGTCGACCTACTTCGAGATAATTGATTTAGTGTAAGAAATTGTGAAGGACGATTAAGAAAATATAAAGGTTGCATTACTTGCAACTTGGACATTATACAGGAAGCGATGCATAAATGTCATAGATTATCGAATTTGCGATTTAATGAGATGTTAAGGCAAATGGAAAGTAAAATATTGAAATTATTTTCACGTATACACAACACGTAATCACTTTCACTGTCGTAGGCGGTAAATAAAAGACGCGTAAAGACATGTTATGTATATATTTGCCAAATATATATAGTGATTCTAGTCTCTAAAGTCAGTGTATTAGTCACTCTAAAATGCTATCACAAACATTAGATTGCGTATGGAAATACTTTACTTAATTTGAAATTTAAATCATTCCGCCCCAGTAGACGTCACACCGCATTCGTTATGCAATTACTTTCCCCGTGTTGACGAAGCGATTTCGGAAGAAATAAAATAATATGAGATTTGCTCGGCGAGACATCACATTATATGAACTGGACAAACGACTTTCACCCAACTTCCTCTCGCTTTCGTTAGTCCCTCTTCAGTTTAATTACACGTCTGTATACGTTTTCACATAAGACAGTCTTAGCTGATACCGTTACTTAAAACCGGTATTTGGATGTGGATGAGTAAGAATGTTACTGCGGTGAGCAATAAAAACTTTGCTTTCTCGAGTAAACAAAGACATTGAAAATTTTAAAATTGTATAAATTACTATTGGAGGCAAATAAATATGTATCTTCCATCGATTTTGACCTAATTTCGATCCGTAGTAGTCGTTCCGAACAATCGTTGCAATAAACTGAATGGAGAAAGGCGAGATGCACTTTCACGTGGATCCGCGCTTGGTACTTACTTAGAGAAATTGTCAAGAGATACTCGAGAGATCGATTGAGAAGAAAATCAAGCGCTTCGCGTCAAGGATTAAATTAAAATAATCGAGAGAAAATAATAATAAAAAAAGAAAATAATAAAAATAATTATATTAAATTAAATTATATATAATATGTATATTATAACATTTAAAAAATTAAAAAATTAAAAAATAAATTTTAATACTAGATCAAATATTTGATCAAAATTATAAATTATGATAAGATCAAAAGTTAAAGAAAATAATTTATTTGTTGATCACAAAGACAGATAAGGTTGATTCTTTTATCTTTTGTTGCAGGATGAAAACGAAATTCGTCCTGATAGCTTGCTTGGCAATAGCGAGAGAAATATTTGGTACTCAAGTGTACGAGACGCCGAGTGACTCTTCGCAACAATGGCAGCCGTGGAACCAAGACTTCAACCAAGCCTCAAATGAAAAACAAGAAAAACGTGATTTTGTTACGTTCGATAACCCTGATATCTCTCAACAGAAAGAGACGCAACAACCGTTGCTTTACAATGCGAATATTCAATCGAGTGGCAGTGGAGTGGCCAACATCGTTGGTCAACAATCAGTAAGGATTTTATCATTATTGCAAAATATTTGACGTTAAATTAAACGTTACAAAGCTAATTAAAATCAGAAACATAAATCTTTGACAAAATAAAGTATACATATATTTCATATTTAGAGTGTGTGTGTGATCACTTTAAAGAAATATAATAGTTAATAAATGTACGAATATGTTTATATATTCAATTACAGATTGATTCTGTGATCGATAATATTATCATATCTAATCGACAAGGTCGCAATCTTGAGGAATATAATGAAATTTATTCTGATCCTAAAATAAAAAATGCTCTGCAGCTCGACAATGATACGCTCGCACGTAGTTTCATCAAGGACAAGCTTTGTTCTCTCAGTTTGATCAGCGTAAGTACAATTTTCTAAGTCGATTAAATTTTTTAATCGCTAGAAATATAATTAGTATTCTAAATTTCTTTTCTGCTGTGAGAAATTTGAAAGTTAGTTATAAACGCTTAAGAACTACGCGCTTGTACACGCGCGTTGTATCGCTTTTATAAGTATTATTAATATGAGTATAATTAACGTTCTAAACTTTCCTGTTTAATCCTCTGCAAACATCGTATATATATATATATATATATATATATATATATATGTATATATGTATATATATATATATATAAGATGCCTTCCAATAAGCGACTCAGTATAATACAGTGATTATCTCACCTTTAGAGATGTAATACACTATGTCACATTGTGTTATCTCTTGTTGGAAGGCACTCATTAATTCCTGAGAATTCAAAAATTATATTTTATGTATTAAATTATGCTTTTACGAGATTCAAATATTTATAAAAACATATTAATTATTTTATACAGTGCGAGGAGGTGGAAGAACGACGACCTTACTATTCTCCACATCGCGATATTCATCCCCACGATGTCATCTATGCTCAACCGGTGACCATCAAGCCAGTAGGCCGTCCACTTCCAGCCATACCCGTGAAACGACCTTATGGTCCAGCGAAACCCATACCACTTCCTCCTAGTTTTGGTTCTTCGCTGGGACCCAATGTTTTTCCCGGACCCGGACCGACGTTCGGTAGACCTCCGCCTATATTCGTTGGGCCTTATCCTGGATACAAGAAACCCGGTCTGTCTCTCCCACTAGGGTCCAAACCCATATACGAACCCAGCATCGAGTCCGATTTCGAGGATAAATTTATCGATAAGAAGCAGGTGATCCTCCATCAACCGACTGCCGCAGGTGTTCAGCAACACGTTCATCATCATTATCATCATGGGGATGCCGGTGGCACCATAGCGCACAATCCCGCCGTCGCATCATCTCCTCCATTCGGTGGTATCAACAATTATGGTTATGGAAATAGCGGTACTTACGGCGGCTTGATCAATGATTTCGAAGATTACAAGAAAACATTCAATATCAAAACGCCCACGAGCAGCAATGACCCGTCGACCTCTTCCTCGTCCGCAAAGGGTTATGCCGATCGTTACCCCACTTATGTGAAACCGAACAGCAAACAGTTTACTCCTGGTGGACAATTTGTCTCCAGTCAGTTCTTGGAGAATAGTGGTTCCCCCGGTGATTATTCATTCAATAACGGTGCTGACAACAGTTTCGGTTCCTCGTCATACGACGATTGCGTATGCGTACCATATGATCAATGCTTGACATCTAATCACGTAGGCCGTAAAGACGATCTCTACTTGGCGATCGATCCGCGCAATCTCGACAAGAGTATCGAGGCCGAAACTGACGAGATAGTAATCACCGACGGAAACGGCACAATGACAGTCGTAAGGGTACCCAAGGGAGCAAACGAGACCGAGCAGATCGTACAAACGAAAAACGAGCAGGAGAAAACAGAAGTTACGAAGCGAAGCAGCAGGGATGTCAAGCATGTTACCAAGAAGGACGACGAGCAGGTGATACAAGAAGTAAGTTGACACAACTATTTCTCTCGCTTTTCTTGCGAGTTTCGAGCGGACGATGTGACATCGATGTATAAATTATCAAATTTTGACCGTTATTTAGATATTATTTTAGATAAGAGATTAAAATTTAGATTATATAAATTATTCGCATCGGAAGTTCGACTCGTGTATTGATTAAATTATCGGACGTGTAAAATGTATGGCTACTTATAACAAATATTTAGCGCCATTGTTCTGTAACACATATCGCTCAGTTTGACACTCTCAGTCAGTCTGTTTGTCCTAAACAACACAATTAAACGTACGTATTAGAAACGATAGATTAGATGTCGTCGTAGTGGAGGACATCGTGTGATCTGGGTCGAACGAATTTTAATAAAGCGCGAGCGAGTACGAGGAAAAGCGACGAGAAAGTTTCGACTATAATCAACATGTTAATTCTCCCGGAAAAAAACGGAATCGGGATGAAAGAGAGAGAAAGAGAAATAGACCTTGGTTCTACGTGAATTTGTTCGTCTCTCTCGTTGCAGAGACTGACGATAGGAACCGGCAATCTGGACTCCTCGAAATTGAACGTGAAGCCGACTTGGGGCGTCAGTTTCGGCCTACCGCAAACTGGTGTCGGTCCAATCGCGCCCCATCCTGGTTATCCCCTGGGAATCCCGGGGTACACACCGGGCTATGGGCTGGTTGGCGGACAGGGTATAAATCTAGGTCCGGTCGCCGTGAATCCGCTCGTAGCGGTACAGGTCACCAAAGACGAATATGGCGAGAAGATCATCAAGCCTTACGTGAATCTTCATGTAACGCCCAATCCAGGACTTATTCACAAGTTAGGCCATCTCCTGGCTTACAAGAAATATGGACTACATGGCAGTCATTACGGTGCTCATTATGGCAGTCATTACGGCGGACATTATGGCGTTTACGCTCCTCATTATCACACGCATCACGAGAGACCGATCTATCATTATCCGTCCAGACCACCGTTCTATCCATCATACAATAATCATCATCACGAATCGATTTATTACAAGCCTCACAGCGGACAATACTATCCTTCCTACTTACACAAGGACGATAACGACGATTACGATGACTACGATTATTCGAATGATTATCAGGATAATTACTATAGAAACGCTCGTGCGAGAAACACGTCAACGACGAAAGGTAGACAATTCTTGACAAAGGATTTGTCGAAGGTTTCGCCGGAAGGACTGACCAGCAACGAACGACAGAAGAGCGGAAAGATTACCTTCTCAAATAGAAGGAGACGCGACACGACAGCATTTAACGAAACAACATCGGAGGTAAGGATACGGTTGGTTGGTCTGTTCGCTCTGCTGAACAGACTTAACCGTTGTAATAACGAGGTTGTAGAACCGCTGCAAAGCGGCTGAGGCCATCGGTGGATGACTCAGAATGACAATCACGGTGGTACCGACTCTGCGAATTTACGAAACGCGAGACTGTCAAACTGAGCAGCGGTGTAGCAAAGATAGAAGTCAAGAACATGATAAGTAAAACTCGTCGTAAGTATGTCGGGACGAATCAATTGACTGATCCCTTTCTATTCGCAGAGACGATATGGACGTCCAGCTTGCAATTCTTATCACGTCTGCTGCCCAAGATCGCAGATAATAGGAGTGAAACACGGTCAATGCGGAGTTAGAAACGCACAAGGCATCAATGGCCGTATCAAGACCCCAATCTACGTTGACGGAGAATCCGAATTTGGTACGCGACTCCTAATATAATTAATTACTGAATGAATAGAATTTATAGAATAGGATACTGTCAATTTGAATTAGACAATTTGAATTAGACAATTTGGAGAAATTCTCGCGCCTCTCTGGGAATATTAAGATAGAAAACATAAAAACAAAATATAAACATAATTCTCCCTTTTTTGTTGTAATTTCAAGAATAGCAAACATTTAACTGATATTATTGCTTATCGATCGCAAATTAATAAATACGCGTATTTTAATAAAATACGTTCCTGAAATGGAGAGATCAGTTATCATTATCGCGAATTTAATATTACTACTACAATATTAAATTTTTCAAACATTAATTTTTAATATGCTTTAAATTTTAAATACTTGATATATAATTTCATATGCATTTGCACTGCTTAACAATATGATATTATTTGAGATATTTTTCACACATATGCATTATATAATAATTTTAAATATTTCATTACATGGCAATATTAAATAATATTATTGCTATATTAAATCGTTGTTAATTTAGGTGAATACCCATGGCACGTAGCTATTCTGAAGAAGATCACCACGGAAAGTGTCTATGTTTGCGGAGGTACTTTGATCTCGTCCCGACATATCATTACTGCTGCTCATTGCATCAAGAGCCATGCCCCTCGTGATCTTCGCGCACGATTAGGTGAATGGGATGTGAATCACGATGTCGAGTTCTATCCCTACATCGAACGCGACGTCGTGAGTGTCTTCGTGCATCCTGAATACTACGCTGGCACTCTTGCCAATGACATCGCTATTCTGACGCTGGATCATGACGTCGATTTCTCAAAGAACCCTCACATTAGTCCAGCCTGTTTGCCAAATAAATACGACGATTTCACTGGAACAAGGTATGTACTCTCCATAATTTACAAAATGGAAGAAATCATTGTGAAAAAAATTATTTTAAAAATTTCTTATTAATGCGTGTAGCGAGATTTCTTCTAAACTCAAGGTTAATGAATTTTAATTTTTATAATTCACGTATATTGATATCAAGTATTTCCCCAGAAAAAATTGATGTTAGTACAGCGACAACAAATTTTGTAGATAAATGCTTATAACATGAAATTTGAGACATATACAATAATATATATACTTAAAACGTGATAGAATATTTCTTGATAGAATATTTTATATCTTTAACCCTGTATGGCTATTATAATGCTATAATATTTATATGCTATTAATATAATGCTATTAATATAATTTCCAGAATTTAACAAGTTTTAGCCTAGTAGTTTAAAGCCTAGTATTATTTAAAAAACGTAGCAATAACATTAATTATCTCTTATTTTTCGTAAATAGTTAATGTTGCCTCATATATACACGAGAAGAAGCAGCAGATGTTTCAGAAAAATTGATATAAATAACAAATTATATTCTATTATATTTTTAAAAAATTCCTATTATTAAGAGTCAAATAATCGTAAACCAAAAATCTTTCCGAACGAATTCTCACTTCTAAACGCAGTGCACTTTACTGAAATTTAACGTAATGTATGGCAGATGCTGGACCACCGGATGGGGCAAGGATGCTTTCGACGATCGCTCCAAGTATTCTAACTTGTTGAAAGAGGTGAACCTACCTGTCGTCAGCAACCATGTGTGTGAACAGCAAATGAGGCAGACGCGGCTAGGACACAGTTTCACGCTCCATCCGGGCTTCATCTGCGCCGGCGGCGAGGAGGGCAAGGATGCCTGCAAGGGCGATGGTGGCGGCCCCATGGTCTGCGAGCGTCAGGGCCACTGGCAGTTGGTCGGCGTCGTCTCCTGGGGCATCGGTTGCGGCCAACGAAACGTGCCTGGAGTCTACACGCGCGTCTCGCACTATCTCGACTGGATTCACCAGATT
>Ga0157364_1004681_pt1 | contig 13726 bp, 14 predicted proteins | sample AttsexASBM2_FD_111476 | JGI IMG/M metagenome (GOLD analysis project Ga0157364, IMG submission 111476) | Fungus gardens microbial communities from leaf cutter ant in Ribeirão Preto, State of São Paulo, Brazil - Atta sexdens ASBM2 | ecosystem: Host-associated > Fungi > Mycelium > Unclassified ... | reverse complement strand
GACCAGGACACATTTGTATAAATAGGACACTAATTAAGCAGAGACTCCTTGTCGAGTTCTCTTGTGAATTCCCACATCATACTTCTTTTGAGGTTTACTCATTAGTGAGATCATTTGTCCTTGTGATAAGTGGTTGCCACAACACTTTCAATCCTTGTAGATTTTGTTTCTTCTTATCAAATTGTTTCTTCATGGCTTTTTTTGCCATTTCTACTAATCTTCTTGCTATATTCTAACTCTTCTATAGTCCTCTTAGAAAGTCTTCTAACTTTGGTAATTTTGTTTTGATAGTCAAGTCTCCTTTCCATAGGTATCTTCCAAAGTTTAATTCAAATAATATATGACCTATAGCCACATGTCTTTTATTGTTGTGTTCTGCTATAGACAACTATTCTGTTCAATTGTTTTTCTGATAGTTTACATAGTGCTGCAAAAATGCTTCAACTTCTTGATTGATTGATTCTGTTTGTTCATTTGTTTAAGGGTGGTATACTATAAACAACATTCTCTTTGTTTCTAGTACTTTTGTTAAATCATCTATGAATTTTAATGAGAATTGAGATCCTCTATTGCTAAGAACCTTTCATGGTACTTTATATAATTTCTAGATTTTATTCTGATGGATTTTGGTGATGTCCTCTAATAATACTACTGTTATTGTTACCTTAAGTCTAATTATCTTGGTAAATTGATCTACTATAACCACTATAGCATCTTTTTTGTTTGATCTTGGAAGTAGTCTAATGATATTGATGCTGATTTCTTACCATGGTCTTTCTGGTATTTCCAATGGATAGAATTCTCCAGCCTTTTTCATATATTGCATTTTATTTTGTTGGTACTTTGTGCATCCTTAAATATATTTCTTAATATTGTCTTTTATCTCTGGCCACTAATAGTTTCTCATGATCAATTTAAGCATTCTTTGTTGTCCTAAATGTCCCACATCTACTGGATCATAGTTTTCTCATAAGATTTGTTCTCAAATTTTTCTATTGTTTGGAACTATTCTATTATCCTTGTATACTTGTTCTTTATCTTTTTTCAGCTCTTTTTGAACTTCTTGTTCTCTTATCTGATTTCTTCTTATCTCTTTTAGTAATATGGTTTCTTTTACTACTTGACTTTCTTAGATTGCTACTATTTCTGCTTCTGTGCTGATTTGTCTTGTCTATAATTTATCCTTGAGTAGTTAGACATCTTTGTTGTTTTCTGTTGTATCTACTTGATCTTTCCTAAATAATATGTTTGCTTTTATATTTGTCTTTCTTGGGATATGCTATAATATAAAACTATAGTCTTGCAACTTCAAATACTGTCTTGCTTGTTGATTATTGAGTTTGTGTAGTTCTTGGAAATACTTCAGATTTTCATGATCTATCCAGGCTTCAAATTTCTCTATGATATTTAGTAGATATTATTTTCATTTGGTAAGAACTTCCACTATGCCAAGTAATTCTTTGTTATGTATCTTATAATTTCTTTCAGCTAGTTATATTATCCTTGTGTTACAACTTAAAGTTCTTAGGGTTGGACAATAAGACAAAAACCTTGTATTAGAATTTAACATAAGAGAACTTGATAAAGTTCTTAGTATAATATATCTATTTTTATATACTATACTAGACGGTCTATGCTATTACTGCATCTAGCCTACCCTAAAGACTATATATTAGCCATAAGATCAACATGTATTATATATATTATATAATATTATTATTTTCAAACTTTCTATTATATTCTCTATAACTATGTGATTATGTGACTATGACTGTAACTATGTCGGGTGATATATGACTTGTGTGACAGTGTAATAGTAACATTATACTAGACTCTAATACTTATTTTCCTAATAGAAAATAAAATAAAAGGTAAATTAAAATAGAAAAGATATTAGAAAAAACTTATGTCCAAGATTTACAATTCTGACATTACCTCTCTTCAAGATTCCTACTCCTAGAAAAACTTGCTTCTTCTTCTCATATCATTTTGTTTTTCTCTTTCTACTTCTTCCAATTTCTTTCCAACTTCTTTAAATATTCATTTTCAAATTTTTTATTGTTCAATCTATATAATATTTTTGCCATATATTTTCCTAGTAACTCTCTTTTTGTAAAGTTTTTTTCTTCTACCACATTTAACTTTTTTTGTCTTCTAACTTTTATGTTCATTCTCCCCTCAAACTCTACTTGTTATGATTTTAAATTCTTAAAGTTGGATAAAAGAACAAACTCTTATACTAGAGTAAACACAAGAGAACTTGATAAAAAGCTCTTTAAAAAATAGTCTACCTTATATACTCCTACAGATGGTCTGTGCTAGCTACTATGCACCTTACCCTAAATAACCATGTGTAAAGCATGAGGCCAATATGTGATATCTATGTTGTATGACATCATTTTATTCCAGAACTTTCTACTTCCTTCTTTTAAGTTCTGTAATCAATGTTGTGACTACATCATCAAATGTGACTGATGTGACTGATCACTTCTAACCCTAACCCCAGAGTTCTAAAAATAGAAAAGATGAAAAATAAATCAAAAATAAAATAAAAATAAGAAAGAAAATAAAAAGAAACCAAGTCCACTTTCTGTGATCTTGACACTACTACTACTTTCTTTGCATTTTCCAAGTCCTTCTTCTTTTTCCAACTATCATACTCTGCTGTAAATTCCTTCCATTGTACTAGATACTTCACTATTTTTTTTTGTTTAGTATTTTTTCTACTTCCAACTCTTTGACTTCTTCTACTTCTACTAGATTTACTTTTTTCTTTTTCTATCTCCCTACTTATTCCTTGTATCATACTATTTGACTGACATTTACTACCAGATGAATTCTCATCAAATTGGGCAGTTGTAATTTAATTACATTGGTAGATATTATCTTATTAATAGTATATAGGCCTATATTAGTCCACTAATTTCTTTATTAGTCTTTTCTTGAATACTATATCTTTGATATTCAGTATCATTCTATCTTCTACTTTCCATACTTCTGCTTTCTTTCTTTCTTCATCTGCCTGTTTTTTTATCTTCTCTTGTGTTTTCTTCAAAGCTGTTTCTACTTCTTTCTGTACTCTTCTTATCCTTTCTGTAAACTCCACCACTTTCTCTATCTTTCCTTTTCTTCTCAGATCTACTCCCATTCTCAGTTCTCTTTCATAGTTCACCATAAACAGAGACACTTTAGTTGTTGAATGTGTCTTATTATTGATTGCAAACTCTGCTGATACCAACTATTCCAGCCAATTCTTTTGTCTGTGATCTATGAAGAATCTTAGATATTGTTCTAGCTCCTGATTCATTCTCTTTGTTTAACTATCTGTTTGAAAATGGAATACTGTTAAAAGTTTTGTCTCAATCCCCAACATGCTATTTAATTCTCTCATTATATCTGCTACAAACTGCAGCCCTTTGTCTGACACAATACTTTCTGGTAGCCTATGCAGCTTCCATACATTATCTCTAAATAATCTTGCTAGCCTTTCTTCTGTTGTTGTTACAAAATATGTCATCTTGGACAACCTATTGCAGACTACTAGAATAGCATTTTTCTCAGTTACCAACAGCAACTTTGTAATAAAGTCTACCATTAGATATATCTATAGTTTTTCCAGAACTTCACTCAACTTCAGCTTCCTTATTAGTACCTTTGTTCTATTCTTCATTCTATGGCATATATTACATCCCTCCGTGTATTTTCCCATATCTTTAGTTATTCCTAGCCACCAATAATTTTGCATTACCAACTCTGTTATCTTCCACTTTCCTCCATGTTCTGCTACTGGTATATCATGGTGCAACTGGATTATCTCTACTCTCAACTCTTCATCTTTTAGTATGTACATCTTTCCTTCCTTCAGCATTAATTCTCCTTGTATCTGCCATTCTTCCCCTTACAGCTTCTTTACTCCTGCCTTCTTCATCTTCTCTACTATTCTAATTACTTCTTCATTCTTACTCCTAGCTTTTTTTAATTTTTTCTACTATATCTACTTCAGGTCCTTCTATTACTACTTCTGATAAGCTACAAAGCTAACAGTCTTTAATAAATACTTGGTGATCATTATATTTTTCTACTCCTACTTTCCAGTCCAGTTGTCTACTCAGTTTATCAGCCTTTCTTATTTTTGTGCCTAGAACATGTTTTAAAGTAAAGTCAAATCTTGACAGGTATAATACCCAATGAGCTTGTTTTCTGTTCAACTTTTGTGCTTTCATGAAATATTCTAGGTTCTTATAGTCTGTTCAAACCTCAAACTTGAATTTTGTGCCTTCTAACAAATGCCTCTAATTTTCTAGTTCTCTTATTACTACTAACATCTCCTTATCATGTATTTCATAGTTTCTCTCTGTCTCATTTAGAGATTTTGAGAGGAAAACTACTAGTTGCCACCTTCTGTCTTCTCATTCCATAGATAATACTCTTCTTGTAGCATAGTCCAATATATCAACTTCCATCCTCATTTTTTTATTTAGGTCTGGTGCTGCTAACACCAGTTCTTTTGTAAATTTCTCCTTCAACTCTTTAAACATCTTCTCTTGTCTCTCTAGCCATTTCTACTTCTGATCTTTCTTCACCAAGTCATGCAGTGGTCTAGCTATTGCTACAAAGTCCTTAATGAACTGACAATAATAATTCACCAGTCTCAAAAACTTTTGTATATCTTTAACTCCTTTTGGAGTCAGCCAGTCCAAAACACCTTTTACCTTCTTCTTCTTCATCTTTATTCCCTCTGGTCCCATTACTACTCCCAAGAACCCAACTCCCTTGACCTTCTACTTACATTTTTCCAGTTTTACATATAAATCATTTTCTGCTAATCTTTTCACCACTTTTTCTACTAACTCTTCATGCCTCTCTTCTCCTTCTACTATCCCAATAATTATATTATTAATGAAGCTTGCCACTTTTCCAGTATTGATGAGATTCTGTAGGATTTTGTTCATCATGGTCTAAAAGGTTGCTGGTGAGTTTATTAGTCTAAAGAACATCACCATCAGCTTAAATGATCCCTCTGATGTCATAAACATTGCTTTCCACTTGTCTCCTTCCTTTATTCATATATTATTATAACCCTATCTCAAGTCTATCTTTGTAAATACTTTTTTCATACCAATATTTTCTACAATGTCTGAAATTAGAGGTAAAGGGTAATTGTTCTTAATAGTCCATTCATTTGAATATCTATAGTCCTATACTATTCTCTTATTACCATTCTTCTTTTCTACAGAAATACTGGTGCTATTTGAGGCAACTTTGAGAGTTTGATATACCCTTTCCTCAACTGTTCTAATATGAACTTGTGTACTTCTTCTCTCTCTTCCCTCAACAATGGGTATACTTTCCTCTTCCTCAGCACAAATTCTCTCTTTATTTCTATTGTATAGTTTCAGAGTTTCCTTGTGGACATCTATTCACTGGCTTTCTTGCCAAAAATATAAATCCACTTATAGAACCTTTCTGGTACTAGCTTTTTAGCCTCTTCCTCTAACTTTGCTACTTTTTTCTCCTCATCCCAAATCTCCCATTCTTCTGCTATCTTCCTCACTTTCATCTTTCTTTCTTTCTGTGGTTTTTTCTTTCTTTTTCTTTCTTCTTCTCTCTTTTCTTTCTCACTTTCTCTTTTCTTCTTCTTCTTTCTTCTGTTTTTGCCATCCCAATTTTTCTTGTTTTAGTCTCCACTCTTTCCCACATTCTTCTGGACATCTCATTATTTTTACTTTCCCTATTCTCCAGTCAATCTCAGGATTATGGCAAGCAAGCCACAGTATTCCCAAAATCAAATTCTATTTCTGTTCTCCAATCACATCTATCTCTATCCTCTCTCTATGTCCCTGGTAATAAATATTAACTTCCACTATATTTTCTATCAGTCCCTTCTTATTGAATGTTCCATCCACATTTCTTACATAAATTGGTCTTTCTATTTTCTTCAGCTTAAACTGTTGCTTTCTAGTGAACTCTGAGCTCATTACTAATCCTGTAACTCCATTGTCTAACAATGCTTCCACTGTCACTCTTTACTATGCATCAATCTTTTCCAAACTAATCTTTACTGTGACTTCTCTTAGTAGTTCCTTCTTTTTTGGTTTACAGCAGGATGTATTATTCATTACTCTAGAGAGTATTGTATATCTATTGTTGAGACTTAATCAAGAAGTATTAAGTCTTGGTCCCTATTTAAATTACTATTATTCTCATTTTCTCCTTCAATTATTCTTCTTTGTCTATATTCTAGTCTTCTTCCTTTCTCAATTATGTTCCCCATGCCTTTATTCCTACAATTCCTTGCCAAATATCCAAATTCTCCACAACTATAGCAGTTCTTGTTATTCCTATCAACATCTATGGCATATGAGTTGCATTATGCAAACACTACTCCCTGATTGGGGTGCACCATTACTACATTCATACTCTCTATTTCTTCTATCAGTGTAGGCCCTGTTGGTATCCACTGTTGCTGAGCCTCCTGCCTCCTTGGCCATACCTGAGACCTTGGCAATTGTTACCATTATACCTCTTCTTAGTTTTGCCTTGGAGTCTGTAGCCTCTACTCTTGTCTTTCTCTTAATCTTTCTTCTTCTCTTCTACTCTTCCTCTAATTTCTATCTAAGGTAATAGCTTGATCATACTATTTCTCAATAGAGCTAGGTTGCTATTCTGACTTCATAAATCTTTAGCATATTGTTTTGTTCATTCCTTGCTTGAATTCTTCTACCAGTAGCTACCTTTTGTATCTACTTTCTCTAACTGCTCTGCTAAACTTCTAGACAAATTCCTCCATCATCTTACTTCCTTGCTCTAGCCTCCTCAGCTCTGCTACTTTTACCATTTCTTTATCTCCTCCCCCAAACTCTCTCTTTATATCTGCCAAAAATTCCCCTACTATTTCATATTCCAATAGTTTCCCTTCTAAGTCTTCCAATGTGTTTTCTTTCTATATATCCACTAATCTCCCCTATACATATGACAAAATCCACTGAATCTGCTTCTATACTGCCACTCCTCTCATCTTCATTTGTATATACAATTTACATACTGTAACAAATCCTGAGACCTTTGTTGAGATCCCATCAAACACTTGTGGTTAAGCCACTTCTATGCTTGTTCTTTCCCTCTTACTCCTCTTTCTGTTCTCTCCTGCAATGCTTGAAGCTGTGCCTATAGTGTTGTGAGCTGCTCCTGCTGCCGTCTTATGATAGTATATAGCTCTGAGTTATATCAACTCATGGCATATGGTAGTGGTAGTGTTGTTGGTATTAAGGGTAGTAGTAATGGTGATGGAGGCAGTGGGTGGGTAATAATAACTACTATATAAAGAGCACAAATCTTGTATCAGACTCACTCTCTGATTTGTACTCTAAACTCAACATTTTCTTCTGTAAGGGTTAGTGGTACTCTTTTTGTCCACCTTACCCTGTCTACTGATTACTTATTTACTATCTTACTGACTACTATCCTAATGAATTTCTGGCTAATATCCCTAAGAAGAGAATCTCTACTCTAGATAGAGCTTGTAAGAGATCCTACCATTTCTTTGTATAGACCTACAGCATAAGACTTCTACATGAAAACCAACTATCATGTCTACACAAGAGAGCATATCTTACTGCACCAGTGGGCTTTGGTACAACAAAATAGCTAGGTTTCCCCTACCTAGCTAGTATATCTTTTATATCTATGGTTTGGCAATTCTTTTTGACATTGGGTGTGTTATCTGCAGTCAAGGATGATTAGAGAGTAAAGAGAAAAGCATGGAGAAGGCCTTGGGTTGAGTGGTCTTCAAGAATGAATATCAAGTTCTAATATTAAAGTTGGACAATAAGACAAAAACCTTGTATTAAAATTTAACACAAGAATACTCAATGGAGTTCTTAGTACAATGTATCTATCTTTATATACTATACTAGATGGTCCATACTACTACTACATCTAGCCTACCCTAAAGACCATGTGTTAGCTATAAGGTCAACATGTGTTATATATATTGTATAATATTATTATTCTCAAATCTTCTATTATGTTCCCTGTGACTGTGACTGTGACCATGTCAGATAATATGTGACTTGCATGATACTTTTTTTTTGTGACTGTGATATCATACTAAACCCTAATTCTTGTTTTATAAACAGAAAATAAAATAAAAGGCAAATTAAAATAGAAAAGATATTAGAAAAAACTTATGTCCAAGCTTTGCAATTCTGACACCTTGATAGAAAAACAATAGGCTTCTATTTTCCTTCTTATTCTTATGATAAAACTCCTCTGATTACATGTTCTAATACATTTATTTCTATTCTGAATTTATCTTCTCTTTTTAGAAGTATGACTTGTAATCTTATCTTTTAATTCTTCAAATGCTTTCTAGTGTTCTTCTTCCTATTTCTATTTCTTTTTTCCTTTAAGTTTATTAAGAGATTTCACTATATGACTAAATTTCTTGATAAAATGTTGTAAACCTTAAGAAGCTTTCCACTTTCTTTATCTTAGTAGGAGTTTTCTATTCTTTGACCACTTTAATCTTGTCATTTTCTATTTGAACTTCTTCTTATCCAACTATTACTTCTAGAATTGGTACTTAAATGTTTACCTCCACAGTATATTCTATTAGCCCTTCCTTATTAAATATTCTATCCATATTTCTCATGTAAATTGGCCTTTCTATTTTTTTAGCTTAAATCACTGCTTCCTGGCAAATTCTGAGCTTATTACTAACCTTGTAGCTCCACTATTCAACAACACTTCTACTGTTACTTCTTCTTGTATATCAATCCTTTCCAATCCAATCTTCACTGTTACTTCTTTTAAAAGTTTCCTATTGTTCAGGTTATAGCAGAATGTATTATCTATTACTCTAGAGAGTATTGTGTGACTATTATTATTTTTGAGATCTAATTGAGGATTATTAGATCTTGTTTCCCATTTAAATTAGTATCCTATTCTCCCTCAATCATTCTCCTTTGCCTGTTATTTCCATATTCCAGTCTTTTTTCTTTACTAATTCTGCCTCCTATTTCTCTGTTCTTATAATTTCTTGCCATATGTCCAAAACCCCCATAGTTGTAATAATTCCTATTCCTATGATCTACCTCCATAGTATATAGGTTCTACCAAGGTGCAAACCCTGCCTACTGAGTTAGGCATACTATTATCACATTTGTTCTCTCTACTTCTTTTATTGAAGCAGGTCCTGTTGGCACCTACTGTTGAGGAGCTTCTTGTCTTCTTGGCCAAACTTAAGGTTATGGCATCTGTTGCCATTGTACTCCTTGATTATTTGACTTTGGAGCCTGTAGCTCTTGTTCACATTACTTCCTCAACTTCTTCTCTTCTCACCTACTTCAGTATTATTGTATGCTAGTCTCACCATATTTATGCCTAGTACTGGTGGAAAATTAACCAAAGAGAAAGAGAAGAGAACAATACAAGTATTCTATTATTCCCATATCAAAACCTAGCAAGGCTGTTGAACTCCTATCTTTACATCATCTCACTCCATCTTTATCAAGCATGAAAGGGATGAATGAGGTTGTTTGTATTACATCAAAATCACATTTTGACTATTTGAAACAGAGATTATATTTCTCTACTATATTCAAAAATTAAATTGTTCTTTCTTCAAGTTCCTTCTTAGTCTTGGCAGGTATTATAAAGTTGTCTATATAGTTTACTAGTACTTTTTCATGTAGTAATTCTCTAAAGATGCTATTCATCATCCTCTAGAATATTTCTGGCAAGTTGTATAGTCCAAAATATATAAATTTGGGTTTAAAAAGTCCTTTGTTCATTAAGAATACAGCTTTCTACTTATCTCTTTCCTTGATTTGTATATTTTTGTGACCTCAGATTGTATTCAATTTGTTGAAGTATTTTAACTCCTTGAGTTTGTTGATTACTTTTCTAATTAAGAATAGTAATGTCTTGTTTTTTATCATATATTGGTTTAGTTTTCTATAGTTTTGTACTAATTGCAATAATCTATTCTTCTTTAGAATATAGAAATATAATACTATGTATCTTAGCTTAATTCCACTGTTAATTCTGTCTTGAGTTGTTTATCTAACTATTAGTTTAAAGCTTTGTCTTCCTTTATTGATATTGTATAAGCCTTGGCATTTAATTTCTTAGATACATCTTTCATCAGGTTGATTTTGTAGTCCTATTCTTGTCTTTTTGGTAATTTCTTGAACTTTTTCTTGTTAAACAAGTGAGTAAATGGTTGAATATATTCTGAAAGATTTTCTGGGTTTGTTGGATCCAGTTTCTTTCCTATATCCTATTATCCTTTATCCTAATTGTCCATTAGTTGTATTCTTCTGTTCCTGAATGGTATATTCTAGTGCTATGTTCTATAACTTTTTGGATATCTTGTAAACCATACAGTTCTTATATTCCTGCTTACTTCTCAATTGTGTTTAACTAGCTAATTGTATTTTAGAAACATGTTCATACCATTTAAATCTATTACTGCTACATCAATTTCTTTCTTGTGTCCATTGATCTTGACTTCCAGTGGTACAAATTATGTAACTTTTCTATTCTTGGTTTTATCTGCATTAAAAATCTTAAATAACCTGTCTATTAGTTCTATTTTGATATTTTCTTCCTTTACTAGTAAAACCCTTCTATTTGTTGTTATTTTCTTTATCTGATTCTTCCTCAACACTCCTGTTCTTCATATTTTGTTCAGATCTACAGTTTTTTGCAAAATATCTTACTTTATTGCACTTGTAACACTTTCTTATGTCTCTTTCTTTTCTTCAGCTTTTGGTATTTTTTTGCTATGTATCCATATATATTGCAGTTAAAATATCTTAGTCCTCTGTCTTTGTTAAAATTATCTTTGGCCATCCTAAGATCTATGGGTATGCCTCTTTCTCTATATATTATTTCTGTATTTGTTCTGTAGTTATATTAACTTTCCATAGATTTATATTCTTGACCAACTGATATGTTTGCCATTTTCTACTCTCTGAGTATTTCTAGTGCTGTTATTGGCAAGTATCCTAGTATTGTCTTGATACTGTCTGTCTTGACATTCTTCTTCAATAGAAAAATTGTATGCATATTATCTATTTTAGTCTTCATGACTAATACTTCAGATTTAATCATAAAGTTGGTAATGTATGTCTTGCCTTGTTTGAACATTTTTATCTTTCATTCAATGTCTGCTTTGCTCTTGTTGCTAAATGTTGTCTTAATTTTTTTGACAAAATCTTTCCAATTCTAGGTGTCTTCTTCATTTTCCATTTGGTCTAGTTTCTTCTGGGCATAAATGCCTACAACACTCCCTCTAAGGTAAGCTAGGATAACTATGATCCTATTGTCTATTGTTATTATTCTATCACTCTTGAGGAATAATTATATACTCCTTTACTAATCTTCAAACTTCATTTGGTTACCATCAAACCACTCTGAGTTAGAGACCATACTTTTAAGTGTAACTGCTTGCTTATTGTATACTGCTAATGTTGATACTGTTGAAATTGCATCTATTATCTCTGTCTCTGTTGTTCTTTCTGAAGCATCTTTTTTAGTAATCCTTAATAATTCTAGTCATTTTGATAATGTCTCAATATTGTTTCCTTAATATTGATCTATCCTGCTGTCTATAGGTTATGCTACAAGTATTGTTCATGTCTTTCTGACAGTTTGAAACTATATAATATTTTAGTAGTTTAACTACTATATACTCTCCTCTTGTAGGATAAGCCTAGTAATACTTTACCAAATGTTATAATCTTTAGCTTGGCTCAGATTGTAACTTAGGCAAAGACTTGAATAAAATAGTGGAAATGATCAATTAGTAAAGTATCAGAATACAAGAGAGTATCTACAGCTATATATATTAAGTGACTATGAGGAAGACATATGTTGAGAAGTAAGAATAAAATAAAGAAAACATGAGAAGACCTCTACTACTACATAAAATACTAGCTAATCATATATAAAGAAAGAGCAAGATACAGCATAAATGAGTCTGAGTTATGAAACAACCCTAACACATGTTATTTATATGATAACTACTTGTAAAGTATGAGATATTAATTATAATATAATCAATTAGTAAAGCATATAGATATAGGATTATATCTATAACTATATATATCTAATGACTATGAAGAAAGAGAAAGGCATTCTTGAGGAATATCATATCCTGTGTTCCAACCTCATCTATCCCAACCTATGGATAATCACTTAACTGTACTTTCTAATCTCTTCTAGTATAGATCAAACCTGTTCATTTTATCTTGAATATTCTTGCTGGTTTAGAACAACCTTATAGAACTCTATCTCTTGACATCTAAGAATCACTATTAATTAAAGTAACTCACTTAGTAGTTACATTCTAGATAGCTACACTAGGTATACTAACTAGTATATAATTCAGTAGTTTCACTGTAGTAGTCATTCTGAAAATCAACTAAAACTAGCATTCTTCTTTTAGTGTTAGCAACAATATACCTTGCTATCTTCTGGTGGTTCTCCACTCTCTAAGTCTCCAGTTTCTAATCTAAAATATACAATCTGTATAATTTGTAGAGGTATAATATATAAGCTAAAGCTAAAGGTTGTTCTGATCTACTTTTTACATTCTTAGATAATGCATAATTACTTAGTTCTGGACTTCTGAGATGCCCTTTCCAAATCTTGAATAATAAGATATAAACTATATCTAACAAGAAAAATATAAGAAAGCCTCTACTATTATATAAGATATTAACTAATACTATATAAAGAGAATGCAAGATATAGTAAATATGAGTCAAAGATAAAACAAACCCCAATATATATATATATATGTCCAAAGTATAGCAAATATGAGATAAATACTTGTAAAATATGAGATATTAATTGTAATAGCTTGCTCTTCTATATCTACCAAGTTTTGTTCAATTATCTATCTCTTATTTACTTATTTAGTGCTTATATAATACTTATTCATTATTTTGTTTCTTTATTCCAATTATACTTAACTACTATCTAATAGATTACAAAGTATGGTTCTTATTTCAAGTAGGAGTCTATAATTAATCATATAAAAAGAGACAAATTGAGTATGAAACTTATTCAAGAATAAATATGTAAATAAATTATGGATAACAATCTTAGTCTCAACTTATATGTTGATTAACTACTTATTATGTAGTTGTAATTTCAGATAAAGTCAAAGCTCAATAGGATATAAGAGAGAGAGAAGTAAACTGCTAGAGTTTTATTATCAGACAGGAAAAAGTATAAAGTATTTACTTGGTATACTAAGTATTGTAGTTGAATTGTAACTAAGAGAATACTATAGAGATGGTTTTTAGGCAATATATTTAAGTAACAAGTTATTAAATAATAAAACACAGAAATTTGATTACTCAATATATAAGTAACTCTTTAACTAGTGCTAAGAACTTAAGTTTATAATATAGAAATAAGTCATATAATTAGTAAAATATCTGTAATAAACTTAGGTTTTTTTAAAATCTTGATATTATAACTTAAGTTTAAGAGCTAGAATAAGAAAGAAAATCTTGGATTAGAGCTAAATATAAGAAAACTTAGTAAAGCTTCTATGTTATATACTAAGTCCAAACTGTTATGATATGAGAGTATGGACAGACTTTGGACTAGGGTTAGGGTTAGGACCTTAGTATATTATTAGTCTACAACGGACATAGGGTTAGGAGATAGGCACGTGACCTGGAAGTCATGTGATAGGCTAGAGTAG
>Ga0157364_1004680_pt1 | contig 13729 bp, 15 predicted proteins | sample AttsexASBM2_FD_111476 | JGI IMG/M metagenome (GOLD analysis project Ga0157364, IMG submission 111476) | Fungus gardens microbial communities from leaf cutter ant in Ribeirão Preto, State of São Paulo, Brazil - Atta sexdens ASBM2 | ecosystem: Host-associated > Fungi > Mycelium > Unclassified ... | reverse complement strand
TGAGAAGACTGAGGCCATTTGCAAGACGTTCGAACCAATTTAAAGATGCGCGAAAGGATTTCGGGTGGCAGCACAGAAACAGGAAGAAGTGTATTTCGCCAGGTCAGAAGTTGAAGTTGGCCTGTCTTTGGGAACATTCAATAAATGACAATCTTATTACCTGGACTCCCATTACGAACAAATGCAACCACGTGATCCAAATCGGAAATGGGCCAAGTCGCAAAATGCAATTGATACAAAGGAAGGATTTGTACTGAGGAAGGGGAAGATATATTCATTGTTGAGAGAAGAAAGAGAGAAGGTGCATGAGTTCATAGCTAAACAATTGAGAAAAGAGTACATTAGACCCTCAAAGTCACCTCAAACAGCACTGGTGTTTTTTGTAGGGAAGAAGAATGGGAAGAAGAGAATAGTTCAGAACTATTGATATCTAAATGAGTGGACTGTAAAAAAATAACTATTCTTTGCCTCTTATCTCAGATATTGTGAAAAATATCAGTGCCAAGAAAGTATTTACAAAAATGGACTTGTGATGGGATTATAATAATGTACAAATAAAGGAGAGAGATGAGTGGAAGGCAGCATTTACTATACCAGAGAGGTTGTTCAAGCCAATGGTAATGTTCTTTGGACTCAACAATTTACTAGCAACATTCCAGATCATAATAAATGAAATCCTGTGGGATCTTATTAACACTGGCAAGATGGTGAGTTTTATCAATGATGTAATTATTGGGACAGAGATGGAAGAAGGACATAATGAATTGGTGGAAGAAGTAGTAAAAAGGTTGGTGGAAAATGATTTGTATGTGAAACTGGAGAAATGCAAGTGGAAGGCTAGAGAAGTGAGTTTTTTAGAAGTTGTAATAGAACCTGAAGGGATTAGGATGAAGGAAGATAAGGTGAAGGGAGTATTAGATTAGAGTATGTCAAGGATGTTCAGAAGTTCTTAGAATTGGCAAACTATTATTATTGATTCATTAAGGACTTTGCATCCATAGCTAGACCATTGCATGACATAGTCAAAAAGAATCAGAAGTAAGAGTGAATAAAAAGGCAGAAAAAGGTGTTTAGAGAGTTGAAGAGAAGGTTCACCAAAGAACCAGTGTTAGTAGCACTGGACTTAGATAAAAAAAATGTGGATGGAAGTAGATGCATCAGACTATGCTATGGGAGGAGTGTTATTTATGGAGTACAAAGACAGAAAGTGGAGACTGGTGGTGTTTCTTTCAAAATCTCTGACTAAAACTGATAAGAACTATGAGATCTATGATAAGGAGATGCTAGCAGTAATAAGGAGATTGGAAAACTGGAGACATTTACTAGAGGGTACCAAGTATAAATTTGAAGTTTGGACAGATCACAAAAACTTGGAATATTTCATGAAAATGCAAAAATTAAACTAAAAGCAAGCCCAATGGGCATTATATTTGTCAATTTTTGACTTCACCTTGAAACATGTCCCAGGAACAAAAATGGGAAAGACAGATAGACTTAGTAGATAACTGGACTAGACAGTGGGAGTAGAAAATAATAACAATAATCAAGTATTTATTAAGGACTGTTGGTTACATAGTTTACATGAGGTAATAGTAGAAGAACCTGAAGTAGATATAGTAGAAAAGATAAAAAAAGCTAGGGATAAGGATAAGAAAGTGGTTAGAGTAGTAGAAGAGATGAAGAAGGCAGGGGTGAAGATATTGTGAGAAGAAGAGTGGTAGATAAAAGGAGACCTAGTATTGAAGGAGGGTAAAGTATATGTGCTAAGGGACAAAGAGCTGAGGGAAGAAATAATCCAGTTACATCATGATACACCAATAGCTGGATATAAAGGGAAGCAGAAGATAACAGAGTTAGTAACAAGAAATTATTGGTAACTAGGAGTAACAAGAAATTATTGGTAACTAGGAGTGACAAGAAATGTAGATATCATATGCAAGTCCATCTGTCTAGAAATTACATTCCCACAGTGATATTGCCTCCCAACCATACAAGTCTACCTTCTATAGTAGTTATCTTTCTTGCAATATGCCTCACAGCAGTGATACAATCATCTAGGTATTTCATCTCTCATGATGGAGGTACTTCTATCCAACTCAGTCTTTCATAGCAGAGTTACTCCTATTAGTGTGTCAACACTGAAACCTCCACTTGGGGTAATAGGGGCTATACTACTGAAATCCCAAGTATCTCTTATAGCAGGAACTTGTATATAAGACTAGTAGTTACACTGTAATTTGCTAGTCTGATAATTGATGAAGATAAACTCTTATTGAACTTGATTTCCAGTGTTCAATGATGACATACCAAATCAGTACTTACTTCTATCTCAGACTTCTTCCTATTATCTGAAGTTATGACTATGCAGCAGACAAACAGTACAACATATAAGCTAAAGCCAAGGTTTTTCCACAAGTCTGCATATCTCTAAGTCTATCTCATGGACTTTCACCCCTAGTGTGAACTGCACCTGACAGTAGGAAGATATGTGGAGGGTTGTGACAAGTGTCAAAGAATAAAGAATAAGATAGAGGTAATGATAGAGAAGTTGAAGTTGAGCAAAGTTTCCAAAAAACTATGGACATATCTAATAGTAGACTTCATCATGAAGTTACTAGTAGTAGCTGGGAAGGATGCAATCCTAGTAGCTTGTGATAAGTTGTCCAAGGTGATATATTTTGTGGCAACTATAGAAGGAACATTGGTGGAAGGATTAGCAAGACTGTTTAGAGATAACATGTGGAAGCTACATAGGTTGTTGGAGAGCATAGTATCAGATAGGAGACTGCAGTTTGTAATGGAGATAACAAAAGAGTTGAACAGCATGTTGGGAATCAAAACAAAGTTGTCAACTGCATTCCATCCTCAGACTAATGGCCAGACAGAAAGAATGAACTAAGAGCTAGAACAATATCTAAGGTTCTTCATAGACCACAGACAAAATAATTGGCCAGAATGGTTAGCATTGGCAGAGTTTGTGATAAATAACAAGGCACATTCAACAACCAAGGTGTCTCCACTCATGGCAAATTATGAAAGGAAGTTGAGAATGGGTGTGGACTTAAGGAGAAAAGAAAAGATGGAGAAAGCAACAGAGTTGGTGAAAAGAATGAGAAAAGTACAAGAACAGGCTGGGGCAGTATTAGCAAGAGCATAGGAAGAGATGAATAGACAAGTGGATAGAGAAAGAAAAGAAGCTGAGATATAGAAGGTGGGAGATAAGATTGTGTTAAGTACAAAGGACTTGGTGTTTAAAGAAAGGCTGGTAAAGAAACTAGTAGACTGATATATTGGTCCATATATCATTAATGAGGTAATTTCTACCAATGCAGTCAAACTATGACTACCAACTTCAATAAGGATTCATCCAGTAATGAACATCAGTTGGATAGTACAATACAGGGATCAAGTAGAGGGACAAAGAAAAGAGGAAATTAAACCAATAAAAGTAGAAGAAGTTAAAGAGTAGGAGGTAGAGAGGATACTAAATAAGAGAAAAGTAAGGAGAGTAGTAAAGTATTTGGTATGATGGAAGGAGTTTACAACAGAACATGATAGTTGGAAAAAGGAGGAGGACTTAGAAAACACAAAGGAATTAGTAGGAGAGTTTGAGAGAAGAATAGATATAGAAGTAAGGAAGCAAGAAAAGTTAGATATAGTGGAGAAAAGAGACTTTAGGAGGGGAGAGTTACTAGAGAAACTTGATATTGCTGGAATAGGATAATTTCTGTATTCTATTGTCCATCAGTAAAGCTTCCACATCTCATCTACTACTGCTTTTTCTAAGGTTTTGTTGGCCTATACTCCCTTTGCATATTAAACTTATCTCTTGAAAAGGTTGCATATCCATTTATGTCTCTATCCAGGTCTAGGTCTCAGAAACTATGTATTTCAAGATGTTCACATTGGAGCTCTTGGAATTGTCATATGTAGGTAGCTATTTTAGTGAGAGTTTTATTCCACCATGGTTTGGCTGTTGGGCTAGGTTGTACTTCTTTGCCACTTGCTCATTAGTACATATTATTGCTATTGAGAGAGCTGACACTGCATTTTTGAGATCAGTGATGGAAATAGGATTATTAGTATTCATTAGCATATTTAGAGGCCCTTGAAGATGCTCCAGGATTTCCACAAAAGCTGTGGACCATACATTTTTGTCAGTATCCTTTATATTATATTTGTTTCCACAGCAGTTGCTGATAGGGGTCACTATCAAAGATGAAGAAAGTAGACTATTTTATTTTTATTCTCTTTCTTATTTTCTTTTCTTTTTGATTTTATTTTATTTTTCTATTTTTAGAACATAGGGTTAGGGTTAGAGTGATGAGATCATGCTGTCACACATCAGTCACATCAGATGACATGGTCACAGTAATAGTCACAAGTCACAGGATACATAGAAAGAGATAGAAGGTTCTGAAAGAGTAATGCTATACAACGTGTACAATACATGTTAACCTTAAGGCAAACACATGGCTGTTTAGGGTAGGCTAGAAGTAGTTAGCATAGACCATGTGAATTTAGTATATAAGGTAGACTATCTTGTACAGAGCTCTCTATCAAGTTTTCTTGTATTACTCAATACAAGATTCCTTTCTTAACTCAACTCTAAGGGTTTTGAATTGTAATAGTCACATTGTTAAATAGGAACCACTATATGGCTGAATAGTCAGAGTTGAAGACAAACTCTGGTTTGATTGTCCAATTGAATAAGATTGCACATTAAGTAGCTAGACTGTTTGCAAAGGTAAGGTTAAGGACTGAAGGAGTTTCTCAAAAAGTGTGGGAGATGTAAGTATATTAGCTAGTGGTGTTTGCAAGTGAATAGCCATGGATTATGAGCCAGTCCACCATGTGGTCTGTTTCTGTACTGGAGTTAACATTTGAGGAGAAGGACTATAGATAGTGGTGTGTATTTCAGTTGTCCATAATGATTAGCTAGTTGTGGGACAAAGAGATAGTATGGAGGAGGGCAGTGGCATATTCATTGTGTTGTTTGTGGTTGTTATATAAGTTTATGATAGTAGTGGTTGGGTTGTTTTGGTGGATTATGTTTAAGATTTGAATATTCTGGTCTTAAATGAAATCTGACTAGAGCACTATTCTTATGCTGGGATAAGATCAGAAATAAGCCATGATATATGGTAGGGGGTCATCTATACTTTGTATTGTAGTGTGTAGGATTGGGGTCCATACTTTGTGACCCACTAGTCCTTTAGTACTATTGGGTGAGATTTAGGCCCACTATGGTTCCTAGAGGAGGAGAAGATCAGCATCATTGAAGCATGTATTAAGGAGACCATGAATGGTGCTCTCTTTCTTGTTACAATTAAGTTGAATTATCTTGATGGTTGGTGACAAGAGGGTAGAGAATGAGATGAGCATACTATTCATTTAGAAAGGGTTTTTTATATGTTTGTGAGGGTTTGTTGGGTGGTCTCTTTAGTTATCCTGTTCAGATATCTTTGTTGGGCACTCTAGAGAATGTTCTCAATTAAGGAGGTGATATCTGCTAGTGGTCTATATCAGTTGACGTTGTTGGAAGATGTTGGAATAAGGGCTGAGTTGTTTCCAGATAACAGTTTGGTACTCTTAGGTTTGGACCTTGACTTTGTCTTATCTTGTAGGTTTCCTATATGTTGGAGATGTTCTGGATAGTATATCTAGTTTGCTGAATGGTCTGTAGCCTTGAGGCCTACATATTTGCAGTTTATACATGATGAATTTGTCAGTTGATTAGCTCTTACATCTTAGTTAACTTGTATTTCTACATCATCTGTAATAGGGACTAGAAGGTTGTAGTGATGTAGCTCCTCATGTTCTTCACCATACATCTTACATTGAGAGGGTTGTTAGTAGGTTGTGGTGTGGTGGTCAAGGCATCAGTAGCAGTGGTATTAGGTGATAAGTAAGTAGTCTGTTTATTTGCAAGTAGTTGTTAGTCTGCCAAATACAGCCATAGTTTTAACTATTCTGAAAAAGTGGGCATATTGGTTAAAGAAATCTACTGTGAAGATAACAGAAGAATAGGGTTGGTTAGTTAGTTTATTTTTTGGTAGGACTTATCAGAGTAGTATAACTACATTGAGGGCTGTATATTCAGGATTCACTTTGTAAAGATGTTTGTGTATTGTCTATAGAGTATATATGCCTGAGCTATTGTAGTCAAATGTGCCTATTCTGACATTCTAGATTTTTACCTTGAACTACTTCTTGTTTTCTCTAACTTGTCTATTATGGCCTAGTGCTATAACATTTAGGAGTTCAGAAGCAAAGAGTATTAGAGATATAAAGTTTGGACTCTAGTTTTTTTATTTGAAAATTCTTTTTCTTTTTCTTTTTGATTTATTTTTCTATCTTGGATATAAGGTTAGGGTTAGAAGTGACATCACAATAATATTATCACATCAGATGACACAGTCATAAGTCACAAGATTACAGAGAAAGATATGGAAGGTTTTGAAAAGATAATGTTATATAATATGTGTAACATATGTTAGCCTTAAGATAAATACATTGTTACGACCTTAAGTTAGAGCTCAGGTTACACTTAGGCAAAGACTTGAGAGAAGTTTAAGGAATAGATTGCAAGTGGTAAAGTATAAGGATATAGGAATATATCTACATTATATATACTAAAACTATACGTTGTAACAATGAACATACCATGAAGTAAATGAGTCAGAAGATATAAGGAAATAGTAAGGATAAAGCAAGGTCATAGTACCTACTACATGAGGCACTGACTGAGACTACTACAGTACAACCGATCATGTCATTATACCCTTGATCTATCTCTATGTTGCATCCTTGGGGCATTGATTGTAACAATACTCCATTTTTAACTTTCATGTCCTTATGAAATCAGATCAGAACCTCCAATTCTTCTACCACATATGTTGCAACCATCTTCTTGTTAGGACCAATAATAACTTGGTCTTAATTGTCAATTGCAATGAAGAATGGTTTGTGTGGTGGTCCCCCTTGGAACATCTTAATAGAATACCTATTTCTTGACACTTCCGAATTATGCTTGTTGTCTACCAAAGCAGTTGCTACCTCTTTTCAGAAATCAGAATCTTGTTTCCCTCTAGATCAAAGCAATTGATAATAGGGAGGTGGTCAAAATAATCTTGTTTGGGTGGGAGATTTGACAAATTTCATATATTTGAGGAGGTTGTTGATTTCTTCATTGATGAAGCTTGAACTTTTTGTTGAAATTGACTCCAATACTTTGTATGGCTTGAATAGGATTACTTCTTCTTCTTCTACCTTTCCTTTACCCTTGTCTTGTGGTTCCTCTTCAATATATAACTCTTGGATTTCCCAAATATTTTCCTTCACATATCTGTTACCTTTTTCTTTATAATGATCCAATTCATTTGCCAGCATTCTTTGAATTTGGAATGCTCTTTTGCCCATATCGCTTTAAACCAAGTACCGAAGGTCTTCAGATATTTGCATGATGTTCATAGCATTGACTGTCCAATTATTGATACTAGCGGTCAGAATTATCCCCTTTATCTCTGTAATTGTTGTATTTGTTTCTTCTGCCATTTTCTTTATGTCCTTCACTATTCTTTGGACATTGATCATTGCTTCTATTTCCTTCAAGGCCTTGTGGTATAACCTCAACCAATCTTCTCTCTTCTTCTTTATTACTTGAGCCTGGTCCATATTGTTTAATTTTCTCAAAATGTAAGGATTTGGAGAAGTAGGAGCCATTACATAATTGTTGTTGTTATTAGAGACTTGGGAAGACATATTCTTTGTGAGGTTGCTGTAGTAGTTTGAGTGACTGCTTTTGCTATCAAAATAGGATTTTACCTCCCTCTTCTTATAGGTTTTGACTCAGATACCTTGCCCAGTAGTCTTCTATTACCTCTCTTGCATGAGACAACCCTGTTTTAGCTATCCATTGGTCATGTTCATCCCTATAGCCTTTCCAATACACCAAGTACTGTGTTCCTCTTCCATATTTCCTATGCTTTCTGATTTTTTCCACTTCATACTCTTTTTCTTCCTCATTAATAATTGTTGGTGGAGGTGCTGGTTTCTCATGCTATTCTTTGAACTTCGGCTCTACACATTGTGTCAGCAGGTCCTCATTGAAAACATTATGAATCATCCATTCTTCTGGAAGCTTCAGTTCAAATACTCCTAAGCCAATGTCTTTTAAGATCTTAAATGGTCTATATTTTTTATTATTTAGCTGCTTTGAGAGTTGATTCAAATGAATGTTCTTGTTCTCTAGCTATATATTGTCACCAACCTTTAATCCTTGAGAATTCCTCCTTCTCTTGTCAAATTATCTTTTCATCATCTTCTGTGCTTCCTCTATAGCCTTTGTCACCTGTTCCCAACTCTTCTGTAATCCAATAAGGAATTCCTCTACTCATGGAATCTCTGTTTGCACCATAAGGTCCCCTTTCCAAGGATGTCTTCCAAAGTTTAATTTAAATGGAGTCCTTCCCATCACTGCATGTTTTTTATCATTGTACTGGAATTTTGCAGCAGCCAACCAATCTGTCCAATTATCCTGTTAATAGTTCATGTAGTGCCACAAAAATGTTCCTATTTCCTGGTTTATCCATTCTGTTTGAGAATAGTATGCCGTTGACAGCTGTCTCCTTATTTCTAATGCTTTTGTGAATTCCTCTATGAATTTTGATGCAAATTGTGGTCCCTGATCACTTAGAATCTTCCTAGGTACTCTATGTAGTTTCTAGATGTTGTCTCTGTAAATCTTTGCTATTTCTTTCAATGAGATATTCATTATCATTGCCTTTAGACGAATCATTTTCATAAATCAGTCTACAATGACCACTATAGCATCCATTCTGTTTGACTTTAGTAGAGGTCCAATGATGTCTATACTGATTTCTTGCCATGGTCCTTGAGGAATCTTCAGTGGATGTAGTTCTCCTGTCTTTTTTTGGTGTTGAACTTTATTCTGTTGGCATTTGAAGCATCTCTGTACATATTTCTTGACATCTTCCTTTAATCCTGGCCACCAGTAAGTCCTTTTGAGAAGTTCCAACATTCTATGTTGTTCTGGATGTCCTACATCCACTGAGTCATGATTCTCCTTTAGAATTTCTTCTCAAATTTTCCTATTATTTGGAATATATATCCTTCCTTCCATGTATACCACTCTGTCTTCTTCCTAGGTTAGGCCATCTTCTTTCTTTAATGCCTGGATCACTTCCTTTTCTCTTATAGTGTTTCTCTTAATCTCCTTGATTATATCACCTTTGTCTACCATTGTTTTCCTTTTTATCATCATGATTTCTGCTGTTGTCCTTTGTAACCATAATTCTTCTTTTAGGAGTTGAACATCCTTGTTGTCTTCTTTGGTGTTCACTTGTTCTTTCCTTGAGAGAATATCCACCTTTGTATTTGTCTTCCCAGGTATATGCTTCAGTATAAAATCATAGTCTTGTAATTTCAAATACCACTGAGCTTGTTGTCCATTTAACTTGTGAGGCTCTCGGAAATATTTTAAATTCTCATGGTCTGTCCAGACTTTAAAAGGTTCTACTGCATCCACCAGATATTGTCTTCACTTAGCTAGAGCCTCTACTATTGCCAGTAGCTCTTTGTCGTAGATCTTGTAGTTTATTTCTGCTGGTTGCATTGTTCTTGATAATAATGCTATCAGTTTCCATTTCCCATCTTGTTTTTGGGATAATACTCCTTCTATAGCATGTCCTAATGTGTCTATTTCCACCCTGAATTTTCCTTCTCTTTTTGGCAAAGAAAGAACTGGTTGACTTGTTATTTTCTTCTTGAGTTTCTCAAATGCCTTTTGGTATTCCTCTTCCCATTTCCACTCCTTCTTGCCTTTTAGTTCATTCAACAGCTTTGCTATGTAGCTGAAGTTGTGGATAAATCATTGATAGAAATTGGTAAATCTGAGGAAACTCTCTACATCCTTGATCCTTGTTGGTGTTTTCCATTTCTTCACTGCTTTTATCTTCTCTTGTTCCATCTTGACTTGTTCCTTTCCTACTATTACTCCAAGGATAGGAATTTCTTCTATATTAAAGTCACACTTTGATTGTTTGAAACACAGATTGTGTTTTTCCACTATCTTTAGGAACCTGACTGTTCTTTCTTTCAATTCTTCCATAGTTTTTGCTGGTATTATGAAATCGTCCATGTAATTTGCTAGTACATCTTCATGAAGCAGTTCCTGGAAAATACTGTTCATCATCCTTTGGAATGTCCCTGGCAAATTGCATAACCCAAAATACATAACCTGAGATTTGAATAATCCCTTGTTGGTCAAAAATGTAGCTTTCTATTTGTCCCCTTCTTTGATTCAAACATTGTTGTATTCCCAGATTAGGTCCAATTTGTTGAAGTATCTTGTCTCCTTGAGCTTGTCAATTACCTCTCCGATCAGAGGCAATGGCATCTTGTTCTTTATTATGACCTGATTGAGTTTCCTATAGTCCTGAACCAGCCATAATGAACCGTCTTTCTTTGGAATGTAGAAGCAGAGTACTACATATCTTGACTTTAATTCAATGATTAATCCTACCTTAAGTTGTTCATTCAACTATTGGTTTAAAGTCTCTTCTTCTTTTAATGTCATTGCGTAGGCCTTAGCATTCAATTCCTTTGGTGCTTCCTCTGTCAGATTTATTTTGTGGTCCCATTTACGTCTTTCTAGTAGCTTTTCAAATTTCTTCTTGTTGAATAGGTGTATGAAGGATCAAATATAATCTGGTAGGTCTTCTGAATTTGTCCTATCCTATTCCTTGGTTTCCATTGTCTTGGTTCACCTAGTCTTGAATTGTATATCCTCATGTTTCATTGTACAGCTTCTAGAACATCTTGTAAACTTAATAGTGCTGTTTTTCCAATTGACCTCTAGATTGTGTTTGACCAGCCAGTCATATCCTAAAAACATATCTATTCCATTCAAGTCTGTTACTGCTACTTCTAGTATCTCTTTGTGTCTGTTGATTTTGATTTCTAGAGGCACTACCTTGGTTATCTCTCCATTCTTTGTTCTGTCTATATTGAATACTTCAAACAAGAAGTTTATTGGTATTTTCTAGATTCTCTTTTCCTTGACTAGCTGTTCATCAATCCCTGTATGTGTATATTTGGAGTCCACCAGTACTTTGACTTTTAACTTCTTGCCGTTCTTTATTTTAACATCTGCTTACATGTTTAATTCTCTTTTTCTCTTGCTGTTTCGGCAATTTGGAATAATATATTTATTCTGGAACTTTATATAGGAAATCTCTCATACTGTGCCTACTTGAGATCTTTGCCAAAACCTTGCTTGCTTTTGTTGTCTTTGTTATCTGATCCTTTCTGGACCTTTTGCTTCTTCATTGTTTGCTTCTCTTTATAGTCCTTAGCAATATGCTCTTCTTTGTTGCACTTGAAATAGGTTCTTGTTTCCTGTTCTTTCTTCTTTGCTTGGCATTTCTTTGCTATATAACCATACTTATTACAGTTGAAGTACTTTGGCTTCTCATCCTTGAAGTTCTTGTTGGACTTCCCAATGGACATTGGTTGTTCCCATTCTCCATATGTTATTCCGGTGCTTGTCTTGTAATCATGTCGTCCTTCTGTGGATTCATATCCTTGTCCTACTGATGTGATTACTACTTTCCACTCTTTGAGTGTTTCTGGCATTGCTATCAGTGGATACCCCAATATTGTCTTAATGATGTTGTATCATATGTTTTTCTTCAATAGAAAGATGGCATGTAGCTCATCTGTGTCTGCCTTCATAACCAATGCTTTGAACTCTATTATGAAGTCTACTATGTTCTTCTTTCCCTACTTGAAGGTTTTAATCTTCCATTTGGCATCTGCTGCCTTTGTCTTGTCACTAAATGTGGTCTTTATCTCCTAAATAAATTCTTTCCAATCCTGGGTTCCAGTTTCTTTGTCTAACTCATCAAGCTTTCATTGTGCATAAATTCCTGCTATACCTCTTCTGAGATGAGCTAAGATTGCTGTGATCCTATCGTCGGTCTCTAAGACCCTGTTGCTCTTGAGGAATAATCTGATCCCTCTCTATCAGTCTTCAAATTTTGTTCAGTCACTATCAAACTATCCTAGATCTGGTACCATACTTTTTGGCATTACTGCCTATACATTCTAGTTTGTCTGTGCTGGTGTTCCCGACATCTCTATGTCTGATCATTCATCATTACTTGAGGCTTCTTCTGTAATCTGCAAGGATCCTAGTCATTCTGATAATGTTTCAATATTGTTTGTTTATCTTGAACTCGTCTTGGTTCTTTCTTTGTAGCTTCAGCTACATGTGTTTTTTTTCTCAACAGGTAACTCTAGTTTCATCCATAGATGTTATCCACTATACCTCTCTTACAAGGTGAGCTCATTGACACTTTACTAAATGTTATCACTTTTTAAGTTAGAGCTTAGATTGCACTTAGGCAAAGACTTGAGAGGAGTTAAGAGATAGATTGCAAGTGGTAAAGCATAAGAATACAAGAATGTATCTATGCTATATATATTAAAACTACACATTGTAACAATGAACATACTATAAAGTAAATGAGTCAGAAAATATGAGGAAATAATAAGAATAAAGTAAGGTCATAGCACCTACTACATGAGGTGCTGACTGAGACTACTATGATATAGCCAATTATGTCGTCATACCCTTGATCCATCTCTATGTTACATCCTCAAGGTATCAATTATAACAAGAAGTATCTATTTCTATAATGAGTTGAGTATTAGAGATCTAGTAAGAGAGAATAGGGACAGAAGTGAATACTTTCTTTAGGGTGTTAGAAGCTTTGTAGTAGGAGTTGTCAAAGTTCTAGAGAACATTCTTCCAAATGAAATATATTGTGGCAACTACTAAACACCAAGTCCAATAGTCTCACAGATGAGCAAATTTCTTAGTAGGGATATAATGTAGAGAGTTTACAAGAGAACTTGATAAGGAGTCTCTGCTGAATTAGAGTCCTATATATATAAAATACAAGTTAGGCCTACCCTTGTGTTTATGCTACATCCTTATGTCTATCACAAATAGAATACTTACTAGTTGTGATACTTGAACTTAATGGTGGTTCAGAGGTTTAGTATAAGGATATGATGATGGTAGATGATGGAAAGTATCAATAAGAATAATTGATGTTGTTAAGTCTGAGGTCTAGCTCTTAGATACAGAGGTATATATACAAAAGAGTAATGGTCCATGCGCAAGCTGTTGCCATCACATGATCAAAAATTGTACCTGATGGGAGCTGTCATCTGTCATAGCAGCTGACAGGCTAATTTTAGAAGGTAACTAATTATGTCACTACATTGATATGCCTGTATCTCTACCAATACTTATCACTTTGAGACGCATCATATACCATTGGGAACGGATTGATGAGCACTTTCCAATGCAAGTTTAATCATGCGAATCTGTTTGGCCGTTCATGAGATATTAGCAGACAAAGCTTTTACAGCTACTGATGGCCTGATATCTCAGTTATTTGTTGTTGCTTTTGTATATCCCACATATGTGCAGATGGCCCTCATTTGGGGCTTCCCAGTGCAACTTGGTTTAGGAAAATTGGTCCACTGATTGTGGAGATATAAGCTGAATGAAGTTTGTAACAATGTTTACCTTATTTCCTACTCAAGGCTACCATATTGTATACATGTGCCCTGATGTCATCTTCCAGATCCTTCTACTATGTTCTAGGCCTATGACGTCACATCATGTGACATG